>Ga0334888_1000023_pt1 | contig 244855 bp, 214 predicted proteins | sample GraSluR1_MG_FD_207227 | JGI IMG/M metagenome (GOLD analysis project Ga0334888, IMG submission 207227) | Sludge microbial communities from methane-producing bioreactor in Wageningen University, Netherlands - Granular Sludge_3_08-R1 | ecosystem: Engineered > Bioreactor > Anaerobic > Unclassified... | reverse complement strand
TATTACACCAGAGAAAGAATCCGGCCTGTCTGAAGTAAGATTCTGGCATAAAGACAGATTTTTAGGCACACAAATAGCGAAAAATAGTGATCTTAATATAGTGCAGTTTTAAAACTTAACTAACAGTAAAAAACCATAAAGGCAAACAGTTATGGCAATTAAGCGGATTCTTTTATTAGCTTTTTTTGCTTTTCCTTGATTGGTATGGGCATTTCATTGCCTTCAATAACCTTATCAGTTATGGTACATTCTTTTATATTTTTATGAGAAGGAATTTCATACATAATATCGAGCATAGATTCTTCAATGATTGATCTTAATCCCCTTGCCCCTGTTTTCCGGCTTAGGGCCTTTTCTACTACTGCTTTTAAGGCAGATTGGGTAAATTTTAACTCAACGCCCTGATTTCGGAAAATCTGTTTATATTGTAAAGTAATAGCATTTTTAGGTTTGGTTAATATGTCCATTAAAGACTCTCTATCAAGATTTTCTATAGAAGAAATAATAGTTAAGCGTCCAACTAATTCAGGAATTAAACCAAATTTAATCAGATCTTCTGGTAAAACATTTTTCAAAATGTCATTTTCCTGCAGATGTTTATTGTTTAAAAAATCTGTATTAAACCCAATATTATGGGATTGTAACCGGCTTCTTATAATGTTTTCCAGCCCTTCAAAGGAACCACCACAGATAAACAAAATCTGGGTAGTATCGATATCAATATTACTCTGATGGGGATGTTTTCTTCCGCCCTGCATAGGCATAGTCGCAATAGTACCCTCCAAAATTTTTAATAAAGCCTGTTGTACTCCTTCTCCGGATACATCACGAGTAATAGAGGGATTTTCAGACTTTCGGGCAATTTTATCTATTTCATCAATATAGATAATACCTATCTGTGCTCTCTGGACGTTTTCTTCTGCTGCATGATATAACTTGAGCAAAACATTTTCTACATCATCTCCCACATATCCTGCTTCAGTCAGGGTAGTAGCATCGGCAATAGCAAAGGGTACTTCTAACTTTTCAGCTAAAGTCTTAGCTAAAAGTGTCTTTCCACAGCCACTAGGTCCCAGAAGAAGAATATTACTCTTTTCCAGTTCCACAAAATCCTTTGCTATCTTCTTTTTTCTTTTTCCATCCTTCTTAAAGAGATTATTCTTAATTCTCTGATAATGATTATAGACCGCTACAGAAAGTATTTTTTTTGCCCTTTCCTGCCCTATCACATATTGATCTAAATATTTTTTGATTTCTTCAGGAATGGGAATATTCTTAATGGAAAAATCCTTGTTTACTTTTTTTATGTCCTCTTCTTTGAGAATATAATTACAGACCTGAATACATTCGCTACAGATATTAACTCCATTAGGACCAGAAATAATTTTCCCAACTTCAATCTGCTCTTTTCCACAAAAGGAACATTTCATGATAAACACCTCAAGTTACTTCTTTTGAATATCACTGCGCTTCTTTATTACCTCATCAACTATCCCGTATTCTTTGGCTTCCTCTCCGGTCATATAAAAATCACGGTCAGTATCTTTTTCGATTCTGTCCAATGGCTGATCGGTATGATAAGCTAATATTTCATTTATCTTCTTCTTAATTCGTAACAACTCTTTGGTTTGTATCTCTATATCAGAGACCTGCCCTTGGGCACCACCCAAAGGTTGGTGTAACATAATTCTGGAATTAGGCAGAGAAAACCTTTTACCCTTAGTACCAGAGGCAAGAATCAATGCGGCACCACTAGCAGCCATTCCAATACAAGTAGTAGAAACATCGGATTTAATATACTGAATAGTATCGTAAATGGCAATGGTGGAACTTACTGAACCACCAGGACTATTGATATAAATATAGATATCCTTTTCGGGATCACTTGCTGTTAAAAACAATAATTGGGCAATAATTATATTGGCAGTCTGATCATCAATGGGACTTCCTAAAAAAATTATCCTTTCTTTTAATAATCGTGAATATATATCATAGGATCTTTCTCCCTGAGGAGTCTTCTCCACTACTATAGGCACTAAATACATAATAAAAACCTCCTTTATTTTTTAACAATTTTTACCTTCTGGGAGAGTATTACTATCACTTTTTCTCTTTTAATCTGTTCTTTTAAATTTTCTAAGGTCTTGTTTTTTTCAAACATTGCCCTTACCTTCAATGGTTTTTGATTAGTACTCTCCGCAATTTCTTCAATTTTCTTATTGACCTCTTCTTCAGTAGCAGTAATTTTATCATCTTGAATAATTTTGTCAATAATCAATTCTTTTTTTATCTGTTTTTCAGCAATTGAGCGATATTCCTGCTTAACTTTTGCTTCATCTGCTTTAATTACTTTATAGTATTCCTCCAGGGTCATATTTCTTGCTTTTAAATCTTCTTTTAAATCACCCATCATATTTTCTAATTGTTTCTCAACCAGGACTTCCGGAACTTCAAAATTACACTTATCAGAAACCTTCTCCATTAATAAATCCTGGAATTCCCTTTCTGATTCATACTTTGCCTGTTCCATTAATTGTTTTTTAATATATTCTTTTAAATCTGCTAATTTTTTATAGTCACCAATACTTTGAGCAAAATTATCATCTAATTCCGGTAATTCTTGCTCCTTTATTTCTGAAACTTTAACTTTATAGACTACTTCTTTTCCTGCTAATTTTTTATCAGCTATATTATCTGGAAATTTTACCTTTATCTCTCTTTCGGTACCTGGTTTTATGCCTAACAGATTTTTATTGAATTCAGGTGGTATTCTTTCACCAAGTTGAATTATCTGTTTTTCTTTTTTGCTATTCTCGAGTGGTTTGTCATCAAGAAAGGTTTCGTAATCCAACACCAAAAAATCCCCAATTTTTGATTCCCTATCCTCTATTGCCTTTAATTTACCATGACTTTCTCTAATCTTTATAAGTTCTTCCTCTATCTCCTTTTTGGAAACTACTGGTTGTTTCTGTTCCAGAGAAATATCATCCAAGAGGGGTATTTCAAAATCTGGTTTTACCTCCAAAACCATTTTATAAATAAAAGGTTTTTCCTTTTCAATCTGTACTAAATCAATTTTGGGAACATCAATAGGATCAAGATTGCTCTCTGCTATAGCCTTGGAATAGCTTTCTTTAATGAGTTTTTCGGCAACCTGCTGATTAATATATTCTATTCCTAAATTCATTTCTAATATATTAATGGGCACTCTCCCGGTACGAAATCCCGGAATCTTTACCCTTTGAGAGAAATCGCGATATACATCTTTAAAAGCCTCATAAACCTTTTCCTGTTCCACTGTTACTTTTACTTCAATTTTATTTTTTTCTTTCTTATCCTTTTCAATATTAACCATGATATTCTTCCTCCAAAGCTTCCACTTATCATAATAAAACCGCAAATTAACTTTGCGGCAAAGTTTTTGGTGCGAGAGGCGGGACTCGAACCCGCATGGAGTTACCCACTGGATCCTAAATCCAGCGTGTCTACCAGTTCCACCACCCTCGCCAGTTTTTAATAATGGTGGGCCGTACAGGATTCGAACCTGTGACACCCTGATTAAAAGTCAGGTGCTCTGCCAACTGAGCTAACGGCCCATATCATTTGTATACCGTATATAGTATAACATATTCAGTTTAAATGAACTCGTCATTAGTATTAGCATCTGGTATTTAGCTATTCATTTTTTAGTAAAAGCAATTAATTTATATGTCTAGATGCCCATGCTTATTAGTTAAGCAAACTATTAATTTATTATTAATCATACTGTTTTTGAACGGTATACGTAATACCGGCTATGCATTACACTTCATATACTGACTGAATACTAAATTTATTAACAAGATAGGCGCGCTCGGAGGGAGTCGAACCCCCAGCCCTTGGATCCGAAGTCCACAGCTCTGTCCAATTGAGCTACGAGCGCTCAGAAATGGGGTGAGCGATGGGATTTGAACCCATGACCACTGGAGCCACAATCCAGTGCTCTAACCGGACTGAGCTACGCCCACCATTATACTTTCATGGCGCGCCTGGAGGGAGTCGAACCCCCAGCCTACGGATTAGAAGTCCGTTGCTCTATCCTATTGAGCTACAGGCGCAGGCTTAATATTTTCATAAAATGGAGCGGGAAACGGGTCTCGAACCCGCGACAACCAGCTTGGAAGGCTAGTGCTCTACCAACTGAGCTATTCCCGCTCATGGTCGGGGTGAGAGGATTTGAACCTCCGACCCCCTGCTCCCAAAGCAGGTGCGCTAGCCAAACTGCGCTACACCCCGAAACAAGAGTATTATATAGTATATCAAATTAGAAGTCAACAAAGTTATCCCTCTTTTTTCTGCTATTTGGGAAGCAAGTAATTTCATTATAATTAAAATTGAAAATAATGTAAATAAATAATACATCAGATATCAGTTATCGGGAGTAGTTTTAAGAAATGAAAAAGTGGCTTAAATTTACTTTCTTTATGAATAGCTTTAACTATTCTGACAATTTATTAAAATTATAATGGGCAATAATTTTTTGAACTATCTTATCAAGAGCAATAAAGCGATGACTTATCTTATTTTTTGTTTGTTCTCCCATTTGAGCGAAAGTAAGTTCATATCCATCTGGAATAAAAATGGGATCATAACCGAAACCAGATTGTCCCCTGGGTAACAAAGTAATTTTCCCGGAACAAATACCCTTGCCTATATAGACTATATTTTCAGGAATTACTAAGCTCATAACACAGATAAAACAAGCTTTTCTTTGTTTCTCCACAACACCTTGTAGCTCTTTTAAAACCTTTTCGATTCTTTCCTTATCAGTTTTTCCCCATCTGGCAGAATATACACCAGGTTTCCCACCTAAATAATCAATTTTCAATCCAGAATCATCTGCTAGAGCAGGTAAATTAGTATAACGCGAAACTACAGTTGCTTTAAGAACTGCGTTGTCAGAAAATGTTTTACCATTTTCTTCAATTTCAGGAATTTGAGGATAATCATGCAAGCATTCTACCACTATTGGATAATCTTTCAGTTTTGCTCTGATTTCTTTTACTTTTCCCTCATTATGAGTAGCGAGTACTAATCTTAGCATAGCTCCCCAATTATTTCTTTCTCTACTGAAATAACCTGTTTCATACCAATTTCAGCTAATTCAATTAATTTAATTAAATTTCTCATAGAAAAGGGACGATCTTCAGCAGTTCCCTGAATTTCAACCACATCCCCCCGCTCAGTCATTACTAAATTCATGTCTACCTGAGCATGACTATCTTCTTTGAAATCCAAATCTAACAACATCTCTCCATCTACAATTCCTACACTCACAGCACCTAAAAAATGTTTTACCGGAATGGTGTCAATCTTTTTCTCAGCTTTTAAGTATTGCAATGCATCAATCAAAGCAATAAAAGAACCGATAATAGAAGCTGTTCTGGTTCCGCCATCTGCCTGCAATACATCACAATCCGTCCAGATCATTCTAGAACCAATCTTTTCCAGGTTAGTTACTGCTCTTAGTGAGCGACCTACCAATCGCTGAATTTCCTGAGATCTTCCGTCAATTTTACCCTTCACCGAATCCCTTATATTCCTGACCTGATTTGCACGGGGAATCATGGAATATTCAGCTGAAATCCAACCCTGCTGTGTTCCTCTTAAAAAAGCAGGCACCTTCTCTTCTACACTTGCCGTACAGATTACTCTGGTATCTCCCATTTCAATAAGCACAGAACCTTCAGAATATTTTATATAATTTCGCATTATTTTTATTGGTCTGATTTCATCATATTTACGATTATAAGCTCTTAGCATGGCTCCTACATTCTCCTCTTTCAACAAAATATACCTTTACTCCTTCCGGTGCTGTACATAATCTACCAATTTACAAAATAATTCAGCCTTCCTTCCAAAAATTGACATACTTTCTTTTGCCAATCTGCAATATTGCTGAACCCAATCTCTCGATTTGTCAACACCAAAAATCGCGGGATAGGTTGGCTTGTCATAACCTTTTTTATCCTGTTGTAAATCAAGTAAATCATCAGTAATTTGAAAAGCAAGGCCTATATTCTCACCAAATTCATTCAATGCTGAAATTTGTTCTTTACTCGCCTGAGACAATAAAGCCCCTGCTTCCAAAGAAGCACAGATTAAAGCCGAAGTCTTTTTTAAATAAATATCCTTGATTTTATCTGGATTCTGGTTTTGAGACTGCCAGTTAATATCCTCTACCTGCCCTCCCAGCATCTTCTTCGTTCCCAGCATATCAAGTACCTTCTGTAATACCAGAATAACTGACTTTTTACTAACTCCTTCTAGTTCTGCATTCTGACAAATAAAAGACAATCCCATTACTAACAAAGCATCACCAGTTAATACCGCCATACCTTCTCCAAAAACTTTATGATTGGTCAACTTTCCCCTGCGATAGTCATCATCATCCATACAGGGTAAATCATCATGAACCAGGGTAAAACAATGGATTAATTCAATCCCGGCAGCAGTAGATAATACCAGTTCATAGGATTTCCCAAATAATTCCGCAGTCATTAAGGTCAATATTGGCCTGAGCCTTTTGCCACCATTTAAAACACTATAACGGATAGATCGATGTATCAGGAAAGGATTTTCTTGTTCTAAGGGTAGTTTTTCTACCAGGTACTGATTAATAATTTTCTTTTTTTCCTGTAAGTAAGTAATTAATTCCATTTACTCCTTATTAGCCTCTTCATTATTTTTTACAGAAAATGGTTCAGTATGATATTTTTTATCACCCTCTCTGGTTAGCTTTTCAACCTTTTGTTTTGTTTCATTTAATTTTTCTAAGCATTTATCTGAAAAATGCATTCCTTCTTCGTATAACTTTAATGCCTCATCTAAATTAAGTTCGCCTTTTTCCAGTTCTTCTACGATTTCTTCCAGTTTTTTTAAGGAATCCTCAAAAGATATATCTTCATCCTTTTTTTTCTTATCGCTCATTCCTTATTTCCTCCTTTCCGGAAACATTAGCTGAAATTTTACCATCTTGAATTATAACTTCAATTTGATTATCTTTTTCTACCTGATTAATTTTTTTAACTACTCTCCTTTCAGGTATTTTCAAACAAATACTATATCCTCTACTCAGTATCGATTTAGGGCTTAAAGTAATGATTTTCTCTCTATAGTTTATTAGAATATTTTCATTTATATTCACAATATGCTTCATATTCAATTTCAATCGATTATGTAAATCATCAATGGTTTGTAGATGTTGAAGAATCTGGTTTTTCGGGCTTTGATATTTTAAATTTTCCACTGTATTCAGATATCTCTGTTCTTTCAATTCCATAATATGCCAGATAATACGATTTAATTTCCCCTGCATTAATCTAAGATGCTGGACTAAACTTTCTTTATCAGGAATAGTCATTTCAGCGGCTCCCGAAGGAGTGGGAGCACGAAGGTCTGCTACAAAGTCAGAGATGGTAAAATCAGTCTCATGACCCACGGCGGATACTATAGGAATCTCAGAAGCGTATATAGCCCGGGCTAATCTCTCTTCATTAAAAGTCCATAATTCTTCAATTGAACCTCCTCCTCTACCGATGATAATGAAGTCCAGTTCCGGTAATTCCTGGTTAAGAAAGTCAATATTTTCAGCAATCTGTCTTGCTGCCTCATCTCCTTGCACCTGAGCCGGAACAACCATAATATGTATATTAGGAAATCTTCGCAAGGTAATAGAAATAATATCTTTGATAGCCGCTCCGGTAGGTGAGGTAATAACAGCAATTTTACGAGGTATTTTTGGTAAAGTCTTTTTTATTTCAGGTCTAAACAGCCCCTCTGCTTTTAACTTTTCCTTTAAAGCTTCGAAGGCAGCGAATAAGGCACCCTTTCCTGCTTCGGTCATTTGAGAAACATAAAACTGATATTCTCCTCTTCTTTCATATACTCTTACCTCTCCTTTTGCTTTTACACTTATTCCATCTCCTGGCTCAAAATCAAGTCCCTGATTATTCCCCCGAAACATCACACATTTTATCTGACTTTGATCATCTTTTAAAACAAAGTACATATGACCTGAAGAATGATATTTAAAATTACTTATCTCACCTATAATGGTGATATTATGAAGAAGAGGATCGGAATTAAAAAGCATTTGAATATGATGAGTGATGCTGCTTACGGTAAATATTTTTTCATTGATAGAGTTTATTAACATCTAAAGCCTTAAATTTTTAATTTTTTGTATTTATACTAATTATCATTTTTTTCAACTTTACCTAAAACTCCATTGACAAAACCGAAGGAATTTTCGGTACTGTATTTTTTTGCTAATTCCACTGCCTCATTTATAGAAACACTTTTAGGAATGTTATCAATAAAGACTATTTCATAAATAGCAATTCGTAAAATATTGCGGTCAATATTGGCCATCCTTTCTAATGACCAGTTATTAGCATGTTTTCTAATTAGCGCATCTATTTCGTTTAGATTTGCCAGGACTCCCTTTACTAAATCCTGGGAAAAAGAGATAATACTATCAGAATCATTGCATTGCAATAGGTTTTCAACTTGAAAGGTGTATGAACTTGCCTCATTGACATTACAATGAACAAGATCAAATTGAAATAGTATTTTCAACGCCATCTCCCTGGCTACTCTTCTATTCCCCATAACTTCCCCAAGCCTTTATTTTATTATCAAATTGTACTTTTTCTTTAGAATATTTTTAAAAAGCTCCCTGAAGCAACTAATTTTCCCTTATTATAGTGTTTTTTAGAAAAACGAATACTCTGAATATGAACATTAATTTGATCAATGTCCAGATTGGTTGCCTCTTTAATTTTTTCCTTTACCTTTGTCTGGACTTCCCAGGTTAAATCAGGGATCCTTATACCATACTGAATGTTCAAAAAGAGATTGACTAACACCGAATCTGGTTTTATTTCTATCCTGATTTCCTGAGTAATATTGTTGCTTTCTTTACCGCTGTCATCGACCGAAGACTTGATTATTTTTGAAACACCAGTCTTCCTTGGCTGTATTATGCCATTTATATCCTGCAAAACAAGACCAATTAATGCTTCAATGGTGATTCGGGAAATATTAATACTCCCCTTCTCAGTAACAATACTCGCGAATTCCATATATTTTTTATACTCTTTCCTGATATTTTTTATCACTTGTTGTTATTTTAATAATATCCCCCTCCTTGATAAAGAGAGGAACCTGTATGACCGCACCGGTTTCCACAGTTGCCGGTTTCATAGCTCCGGATACCGTATTCCCCTTTACTCCAGGCATGGTCTTTACCACCTGTAAGGCAATAGTGGTTGGCAGTTGAATACCGATTATCATACTCTTACAGGAGGTAACTTCAACATCATTTCCTTCTTTCAATAAATTAGCTGAATCACCTATCATCTCTACATCTATGGGTACTTGTTCATAGGTATCCTTATCCATAAAATAATAATTATGACCATCATTATAAATATATTGCATATCTTTACGCTCTATGATTGCTTGTTCAAACTTTTCACCAGCTCGAAAGGTTCTATCAATAACTGCTCCGGTTTGTACATTTTTTAATTTTGTTCGAACAAAGGCACCTCCCTTGCCAGGTTTGACATGTTGAAATTCAATAATAGTATATAAATCATTATCTAATTCTATGCTTAAACCATTTTTAAAATCGCTGGTAGAAATCAAGTTTACTCCCCCTTACCTTTCTGGAATATATATTATTCAATTATTTATCATATCGATTTTAATAATAAATGCTGTTTCAGTGCCTGGTTAAACAACAAACTGATGACATAATGTCTTTACGTCTTGCTGTACTTCCTGCCTTACCTTTTCATTATCAATACTGCTGAGTACTCTGTCAATTAGTTCAGCAATAAAGGTCATCTCTTTTTCTTTCATACCACGGGTAGTCATAGCCGGCGTACCAATACGAATACCACTGGTAACCATAGGTGGTTGGGTATCAAAAGGTACAGCATTTTTGTTCACTGTAATACCCGCGTCTTCCAATGCTTTCTCCGCCTGTTTACCGGTAAGTCCTTTATTCCTTAAATCAACCAGCATCAAGTGGTTATCAGTTCCTCTGGATACCAGCTGATAGTCCATTTCCATTAATCTCTGAGCCAGGACAGAGGCGTTCTTTTTAATTTGCCTCTGATAGGTAATAAAATCATCTTGCATAGCCATTTTAAAGCAAACCGCCTTAGCAGCAATAACATGCATTAAGGGTCCCCCTTGAATACCAGGGAAAATACTCTTATCAACTTGTTTGGCAAATTCTTCCTGGCAGAGTATTAAGCCTCCTCTTGGTCCTCTTAAGGTTTTGTGAGTTGTAGTAGTAACAAAATGGCAATGTGGAATTGGGCTTATATGTTCACCGGCAACAACTAAACCTGCAATATGAGCAATATCGGCCATCAGAAATGCTCCAACTTTATCAGCTATTTCTCGAAATTGGGTAAAGTCTATTTCTCTGGGATAGGCACTGGCACCGGCAACAATCATTCTGGGCTTATTCTGTAAAGCCAAATTTTCTAATTCATTATAATCAATTCGTCCCGTATTTCTGGTAACGCCATAAGGTATTATATTATATAGCATTCCAGAAAAATTTACCGGACTGCCATGAGTAAGATGACCACCATGAGCAAGATTCATAGAGAGGATAGTATCTCCGGGTTTTAACACACTGAAATAGACTCCCATATTGGCCTGCGAACCTGAATGAGGTTGTACATTAGCATGATCGGCTAAGAATAATTGTTTAGCCCTCTCAATGGCTAAATTTTCCACTTCATCAATAAACTGACATCCACCATAATATTTTTTACCGGGATAACCTTCTGCATATTTATTGGTTAAGACAGAACCCTGGGCTTCCAAAATTGCATCGCTAACAAAATTTTCAGAAGCAATAAGTTCTAAAGTATATTTTTGACGTTCTTCTTCTTTCTTGATAAATTGATATATATCTAAATCAACCTTTTCTAAACTCATTTCTTCTCTCCTATTATATAAATATTTTTTTGGAGTAAAAAGCAAGGGATAGCTCTTTAGGCAGCATAGTAAGTATATGACAACCTTTTTCGGTTATTACTATCGTATCTTCAATTCGTACTCCTCCCAGACCAGGAACATAAATACCGGGCTCAATTGTTACTACCATACCTGATTGTAATATGGTTTGATCGTAAGAATTAAGGTGTGGTAATTCATGAATATCCACTCCAACGCCATGACCCAGGGAATGCTGAATAAAATCGCCATAACCACTTTCTTCTATTATCAAGCGGGCAAATTCATCCAGTTCTTTACATTGTATCCCAGCTTTAACTCTCTGCAATGTCTCTATTTGCACTTGTTTGATAATATTAAATATTTTCTCCTGCTCTTTATCTGGTTTTCCTAAAATTAATGTTCGGGTACAATCCGAGTTATACATGCCATAATTAGAACCAAAATCAATTACTATGAGTTCGCCATCTTTAATCTGTTTATCAGATGGTGCACCATGAACCAGGACACCTCTCTCACCTGAAGTTACAATCAAATCAAAGGCTTCCTTGGTGGCACCCTCTTTTCGCATATTATAATTCAATCGGTTAGCCAGAGCAAGCTCAGAAATCCCGGGTGATAACTCTCCCACAGTTTCCTGGAAAGCAGTATCAGCAATTTGCACAGCTTTTTTTATCAAGTTAATCTCAGATTGATCTTTAACCATACGAACTATTTCAAGGATATTGGAAAAAGGAAATAATTTTAATTGTGGCATCACCTGTTGATATTTTTGATAATTGCTAACTTTAAGAAAATCGGATTCGTATCCTAATTCCTTTATCTTCAATTCAGCGATAAGATTAGATAAAGAAATAGTCTGAGCATCATTCTGTTTCAATTCCTGGATAATAATATCACAATGTTGCACTTCTGTTTTTGCCTGTTTGGTATAACGTGAATCAGTAATAAGATAGTTTTGATCAGGAGTAGAAAGGAGAAGGCCCTCTCCTTTAAACTGGGTCAAATAAAAGATATTTTTAGGATTAATAACCAGAAAGGCATTGGGTTGTATTATACCTTTATTTATTTCCTGCCAGAATTTTTTTATTCTCTCCTTTATCAAAGTACAGCTTCCTTTCTCCTTGTTTAGCTCTCATATTAAACATAATATTTCTTAATAACTATATCTATCTTGCTAGTTAATCTGTGAGAACAGCGTAACCAATTTCTAAGAATGCAGGTTAAAAATAAAAGAATAATTAGCTAAGCTATTATAACCATAATTTTTCTCAATCTGCAAATATTAAATTCCTAGTCATAACATATATTACCTTCTAAATGATAAGGATATGCTTTAATAATTTTCACCTTCACCCAGTTTCCCATATCCCTTTTCTTCCCATTACAGATAAAAATATTACCATCGATTTCAGGAGCTTCAGCACAGGAACGACCCAGCAGAATATCTTTCTTTTTTCCAGAAATCTGGTCAATTAATACTTTTATCTTTTTACCTACCTTTCTCTTTTGATGATTTAAAGCAATTCTTTGTTGTATTTTCATTAATGTATCTAACCTTGTTTTCTTAACCTTTTTCGGTATTTGATGCGAGTATTTACTGGCTGGGCAACCGGTCTCATTATGATAAGTGAAGACTCCTACCTTTTCAAACTGATATTCCTGCACAAAATCGCATAGTTCCTGGAAATCAGCGTCTGTCTCTCCAGGAAATCCTACCATAAAGGTAGTACGCAAGGTTAATCCGGGAATATTTTTTCTCAATTTTTCAATAAGTGTTATTATGTCTTTCTTATTAACCTTTCTATTCATCCTCTGCAATACTGAATTACTGATATGCTGGAGAGGTATATCCAGGTAGGAACAAAATAGGTCATTTTTAGCCAGGCAATCAATAAACTGATCATTGAAATGGGCAGGATGGGTATAAAGAATTCTAATGCGATTCTCCTCAGACCACTTTAATTGAAGCAATTTACGTAACAAGCTTGCCAGTGATGGCTTGCCATAAAGGTCTACTCCATAATAAGTAGTATCTTCAGCTATTAGAATTATTTCTTTTAAAGGATATTTATCTATCAAAATTTGAGCTTCTGAAAAAATTGACTCCATAGTTCGACTACGATAGTGACCTTTAATGCGGGGGATAAGACAATAGGCACAGGCATTATTACAACCCTCAGCTATTTTAAGATAGGTGTAGTGTCCGGGAGTTAAAAGAATGCGTGGAGATCTTTCACTGTAAATAAAACATGGTTTTAAATTTACCTGAAATATATTTTCTCCTCTTGTGACTTTTTCCATAATATCGTTAATTCTGGCTATCTCATCAATGCCAACAAAGGCATCTACCTCAGGTAATGATTTTATCAGTTCTTGGGGCTTATATCTTTGAGAAAGACAACCGGCTACCACAATGTATTTTATTTTGCCATCTTTTTTTAATTGTGCTGCCTTTAAAATAGCATCAATGGATTCTTCTACTGCCGGTTCAATAAAACTACAGGTGTTGATTAAGGCAATATCACAATCTTCTATATCATTAGTTAGGGTATAGTTATGTTCTAATAGATAACCGCACATAACTTCACTGTCTACTAAATTTTTAGGGCAACCGAGTGATTGAATGCTTATACGCATAATTCTGCCTATCTATAACATAAAAAATTTTATCTTTTTCAAATATACTTTAAAAATAGTATCATTGAAAGAAATATGGTAAAGAAAAATGGTAAATAGGTTAAATCAGTATACCTGATAACGTCAGTGTAAATTTAAGAGTATTAGATTGCCATAATCTTATTGTACCTCACAATGACTTATTCGTCTTACTCATTGAGTGTATATTGCACCATATTGTCTATTCCGTATAATGCCTCAAAATACAGTGATAAATAATAATTAATAAGCAAAAGCAAGCATTTTTTAGGTAGAAATATTAATCTATTGCTCTTAATTAAAAATTAGCCACTGTAAACTAATTAACGCTAATGGCTAAAGAATACCATTTGTGGGAATAAATACTTGAAATTGCTTCTCCTATCCCTTAACCAGATTAAGAGATGAGGGAAACAATTCCATTCTAACTTACCCAAAAATATATAAAACACAACCTGAAAACTATAACTTTTTTAAGCCAATCACCTTTTAGAATCGGTAAAAAGCGATAATGTTTTCTCCATCCGGCATTTTTTCTTCCTCAAGAACATATACCTGTCCACCATTGGCAATAGTCTTTATAGCAGCAAAATTATATAAATCATATTGTTCATTTCCTTGTTCTGCCAGATATATCCGATTCTCTTCCGGATTAAAACTACCATACTGGGAAGCCCTATTCTTTATTAACAATTGTTCTACTCTACTAAAATATGCAGCTGCAATGACATCTTCCAATTGGGTGGAGGTCTTACCGGTACCTTTTAAATTATGATATAAAGAAGTGATGTTTTCCAATTGGCTATGGAAATGACTTGAGGCTAAGGAAAAGGCATTCTTTGAAATTGTATCAGGTGCAATTTCGTCAGGATTACCTTCTATGCTTTCTTCTAATAAGTAGGGATAAGAGTTTGCTTCATAATACATCGGGAAAAGATCCTTTACACACATTACAATTAAAGGAGACTTGGCTTTTTTATCCAGATATTTATTCAAACCCTGATCTATTTGTCGGAAATATTGCATTAACTCTTCTCTCTTATCAGCATCAATTTCTCCAACTCCATGAAAAATTGCCCGGGAACCTTCTGAACCGGAGGAATGGGATGAAAGGCTCTTTTCGCTTTCGGAATATTTAGATATTTCTTTTAAGCTTTCCGGAATACCTTCAATATCTAACTGTATAATACTTCCTCTGGTAGCCCGGAATATTCTGTTCATATTTCTACTTAAGGCTAGTACATAGTAAATATTATTAAACATAATCTCTGGAATCAAAGGTATAATATTAAAATACTTGCTTACTGAAGATTTCTCCGCTAACGAACTGTTTAAGCGAAAATAGTGGAATTGTCCGGGACTAACAAAGATGGCTAACCCTTCTTTCTGGTTTTGCCAGAAAACTCTATCTCCCAATAAATTCGTGGCTGGTTTCAATAAGTCTTCAATATCACGAATATCCACCTTATATTTATCCTGTAATTCCTTTTTAACATTATTAAGCAGGTTTTTTAGTTGGATGGGCATTTTTTTTACGTCACTACTTGCTGCAGATATAGTCGGCATATAAATTGAAATATTAAGATCATCCTTTTCCTCAATCAGTTTTTCAATTGTCTTTTTAGTGATTTCTTTCACGATACATCCCTCCAATTTTATAAATTTTTATATTGTTCCAGTTATTCTGCCTATCTTTATTTTATATTTTATTAACCAATAATGCAATGAGGTATTTAGGGGAAAACGCCGGATTAAATTAAAGAGGATCGAGATATTACTTATTTGGTAACTACCTAAACTTGTCAGGGAGTGAATCGTAAAGACTATAATTTAAAATTAATTTTTCGGAAATAAGTTTAACCTGATTTTATTCCACAACATTTAATACCATAATGATGTTCTCTACAGGTTCCCTTGCTTTATTAGTGGTCATTAATTCAGCAAGCCCATCATTTAGACCATTAATCCCGCTCTAAATTAGATGGAAGAGTGGTCTTATCTTGAAGAATATTTAGACGATGTTGATAATATTCAACAATATATTCATAAGCTCTTTTATTAATCCTGGCATAATTTAAGGCATATCCTATTTTTCTCAATTTCTCATTTATTTCTTTCAAAGACTCCCTAATACAACTGGATTTATGGGCATAGATCTGGTGATATTTTTTCTTTGCCAGCAATAGTGATAAATTTGCTTCCAACTTCTCTCTTTGAAGGGTTTCTACATCTCCTCTTGCCTTATGGTAATAAAAATCAAATTCGATTGAATTGACTGAATCTGGATTGTTGTCTTTATGCATCTTATTTCTAATGTTAATAATCCTCTTTTTTGCTTTTTCAAGTTTTTTCTCAATTTCCTTTATTCTCATATCTTCGTGAAGAATATCATCCCTGGTAAGCAATGGAACTGTCTTGAGGTCAATAAAATTTGCTTCATAGCTATTTTCAATATCTAAAAATTCAACATTTTTCTGATTGGAAATAAAATCTCTCTTTATACCAATTGGTCTCCGCTTTTCTAAGAATAATTTTAGGGTGACAATCTTTTTAGGTTTTACAGTCAATTTAAATTTATATTTATTTAAAGCTTGAATCTCCTTAATGATTTCTTCCCTAAGATTAACCAGATATACTTTTCGAATTATACTGTCTACTGAAATCTCTCCTTTTACCTTATTCGGAGAACAGTTGAATAGTCTAAGAATAGTGGCGTTTCCTTTTTCTGCCTTTTTTAGCGCAGTGACTCGTAAAACATTGTTAGTTGATTTTACCTGTAATATACTCCTATTCTCTTTCCAATTACCTTTATGACCATTGGTCTTCACTAACCTGGGAGGGATATTAAACTCTTCCGCTAATCGGGGTACACCTCCCTGGTAACAATCTCCCTGGTGGAAGACAAGAGCATAGTGAAAAGTCATTTGACGTAAACATTGAGCTTCAGGAGTAAAAATTGTAGGTCCGGCATCACCAATCCTGGATAGGAGATCTCCCCTGGCCAACCAGCCAATTGATCGAAAAAGAGTAAGGGCAATTGTGTTTCGCTCAGGAAGAATTTCATACTCCTTTAGGCCTCTATCTAATAGTGCTATCCCTCTTTTCCCATTATTGATATTAACAAAGCTACAATGGGGGAAAGTCGTTATGGGCCTTTTCTCTCTTGCTCCAATCATAATACGTTGCACATTATCCGGGATATTATGGTCATCAAAAGTCCCTTCTTTAATCCGATGTCTTGTAATATCAAATTGAGTACCTGCAAAAGAATACCGGGTATCGATATCTGAAGAAAATAAAACTCTTAACCGATGATCCTTGACGGTATTTTTTAAACTTGTCTTAAAGTAAATAATAGGTGATTGGGCTTCGAGGGAAATCCAAGTAATAATTGGGAATTCTCTATATTTATTTAAACGTGTTTTCCGGTCTGCAGAGAGAGATTCAGGTAATTGCATAACCAGACTTATCTTCACAATTACCTTTAGACTACTTTTTTCAATTATTTCTATTCTTGCTTTACAATTTTCAGTACTAAAAATAATATCATTTTCAGGACAGGAATAGTTGTACTCGTCTCCAGCATCAGCGCTATCAATAAAAATTCCCAGTCCCCGATAATGACACTGATTGATATTATCAAACACATCTATGTTCCCATTATTATTTATTGTAATTTGTACAAATTGATTTTCTATTCTATTTTTTTCTACAATCACTTGATTTGAAATGGTTAATTTTGAACTCCGAAAAGACTTTTCTTGTTTATTACTGGTATAAATCGCTTTAAATCCGAAAGAGGGAATCCTGTCTATATAAACATGATAACTATTCGTATTCACTTTTTCTTGCGGTAATTTTCTTCTCTGTGAATCAATAAAAGTAGTTATTCTCTTCTGATTTCTGGTGATACTGAGGACCTTATTTCGAATCTCTTGAGTAGGATTAAACAACAGGTAAGTTGTTGAATCTTTTGGTCCCGCTAAGGTATCAACACTCATAGCGAGTTCACTCAGTTTATTATTTGAAATTTGACGTGATTTTGACAAAATATGATGAAAGCTTTTCTCCATACCCGTATGAACATCATCGATACTGACTCCACAGATATTATCATGGGGATGATTCTTTAATAATTTTTTCCAACAGTCTATTAATTCTTTTCTATTATATTTCCATCCTACCAACCAAGATAGAACTGATAAAGGCTCTGTATACCTTTCCAGTTCTTGCTGACATTGGTCATTCAGAAACTTCAAATATACCCTCGTTGATAGCGTTCCTGGAAATACTGATATGTATCGTCCACTATAAAGAGCTCCCTTCAGTACCTTTAATTCAGGATTTTCTTTTTCAATAGCTTCCAGATATTTTTCAGGCGTACTTTGTGTTACTTGCATATTCAGGAAAGATTGTCTTTTTAAATCTGAAATAAATTCATCGGGGACCATTTCCTGGTCATAACCGTTCATTAACAGAACATTGGAAGTAGTGGCAAAAGGAAATATTTTTTGAACTTCATTTAAAATTCTTTCATTCATTATTTCTTTGTACTTTCCCAGTCGCATGGCATTCCGATAACTGCTTAAGAGATAAATTGTGAGTAATTTAGTTTTATCTGGGCTTTCCCATAAAAATTCAGAACGGATCCCAGTCGGTTCCATTTCAACTCCCCTCCAAATGAACAATCCTTTCAGATTAAATTGATGATGTATTTGAACAGTCTGAGATGTATGACCAAAATTATCTAACAACCATCCCGCTTTCATGATAGCACCAAGTCTTTCCGCGATTTGATGTCCAATTAATAAATTTCGGACTAAGGATTCTCCGCTGACTAATTGACTATCAGGTTGCATATAATAAGGACCAATTAGTACCTTCCCTTGTTTACAATACTTTGTAATTAATTTACGATATTTTGAAGAATCCCTTTTTTGTCTTCTCAATTCCTTAAAAAAATCTTCCACAATCAAACTCTGTCCATCCAATACAAATGTATATCCAATCTCTTTTTTTAGTATTGAAAATAGGGAATTAAAAAAAGTAATTAACCACTCACTGGTATATTTACTGTCTAAAAACCATTCCCGATCCCAATGAGTATGAGAAATAATGTGAATTTTGATTTCTTTTGACATTTTGTTCATTGCCTTTTTCATAAAGACCGATTAATAAAAAAAAATTGTTTTGGAATTCCATTATCATCCCAAAAGGGTAATTAAGAAGTATTTGAAAAAATGAAATGTTATATGAGCCGTTTTAGCTCCCGAATAATTTCGGCTCTAAGGCTTTTTGTGATTCTCTCCTGTTTTCTTTCCTGCATAATCATTTCTAGATTAATCTTCTCAATAATCACATCTTCTAAAGTCGGTGAGGCTTCTGATATTATTTCTCCTCTGGGATTTACAATTTTGCTTAAGCCACAATATTGAGTTTCCCCATCCTGCCCAACTCTGTTAACATGAGCAATAAAGACCTGATTATCCTGTGCTCTGGCACAAGCCCGCAAATTTAAAAGATACTGAAATCCTTCCGGTATTGCCGAAAGAATAAAGATAATCTGCGCACCCTTCAGAGTAAGCACTCGAAATAATTCAGGGAAAGCATGGTCATAACAGATAGCAGTTCCCACCTGGATAGCGCCCAGATCAAATATCGGAATTTCTTTCCCGGCTTTAAAATATCTGTGTTCTAAGGGATACAGAAAATATTTTCGATATTTCCCTGCTATTTCTCCCTCTTTATTGATAACAATAGCAGAATCATAGAGGACATCTGGACTGAACTCGTCTTTTTCCACAATACCTCCGATGATAGCCATCTTATATTGTCTGGCTTTTTTGCACAATATTTCAGTAGTTTCGCCAGGAATCGTTTCTGCCAGGTCATAAAATGCACTTCCGATTACTTCAAAATCATAACCGGTAGTAAATAACTCCGGGAAACAGATGATATCGGCATACCCTTTAACTTGGTCTAAAATTTCCAGGGCATGGTCAATATTTTTATCCTTATCCTTAATCTGACAATCGATTTGTGCCAGTGCAATTTTTATTTTTTTACTCATCAAAGATAATCCTCCCCAATAAACTAACAATCATAACTTTATCACTTATCTATATTTTAAAAATCCATCAAACATTATATAGGTAGACAAGAACATTATGATAGCAAAAAATAATCTCCAGACCAGTAAGGTTTCTGACAAATAAAAAAAGAGAATAACTGAAGCGATAATGGAAACAGAAGAAATAATTAGTTGTTTCATTTTTTTTGTCACTCGATTTCTCCTTAAAATAAAGATTAATGATTTTAGAAAAAGATGTAACTAAGAAAGAACTTCACCGGATTCTTGATTAAATAGATAAATATAATCTTTAGAAAAAGTAATCCACACTGTATCTCCTTCCCAAAAATGATCTACAGAATTTTCAATTGATATGAATAGCGTCTGTTCTACTTTGAGATGAATGTTATACTCTTTCCCAACTGGTTCAATACGTAGTATGTTTGCTTGAAACAAGCCTTCTTTTTTATTATGAGCAATCAGAACATTTTCTGGCCTTATTCCGATGATTATTTTGGAAACTTCTTTATCAGCAATGGATTCACTTTGTTCTGCAGTTAAGGGATAAAATAAAAACCGTAAATCAATACCGATGCTGTTTTCTTTCTTCACTAGATTTCCCTGGAATTTATTAATAGGTGGGCTACCGATAAAATCAGCAACAAATATGTTTTTTGGTTTTAGATACAAATCAAGTGGTGTCCCAATCTGTTCAATCCGGCCATTGTTCATTAATGCGATACGGTCACCCATGGTCATGGCTTCAATCTGGTCGTGAGTCACAAAGATAGTGGTGACTCCTAATTCTTCTTGCAATTTTTTTAAATCCACCCGTGCCTGTACCCGAAGTTTAGCATCAAGATTAGCTAATGGCTCATCCATCAAAAATATTTTTGGATTTCTTACTATTGCTCTGCCTAAAGCAATTCGTTGTTTTTGCCCACCACTCAATGCCTTAGGTTTTCTCTGTAGTAAATGATCGATACCCAACAATTTTGCAGCTTTTGTTACTCTTTTCTTTATCTCCTCACTATCTATTTTACGAACTTCCAGAGGAAATGCCATATTGGAATAAACGGTCATATGAGGATAAATTGCGTAATCCTGAAAAACCATTGCTACTCCACGCTGCTGGGGGATTTTAAATATTTTCTTCTGTGGGGCATCAACTAATTCTTCCCCAAACCATATTTCCCCTTCATTGATATTTATCAGACCAGCAATACTGTTTAAAACAGTTGTTTTGCCACAACCCGAAGGTCCCACTAAAACCAGGAATTCTCGATCTTTAACTTCTAAATCCAACTTATTTACAGCAATTGTTTCATCATATTTTTTGGTCAATCCTTTAATGTTTAAGCTGGCCATACTGTTTCCTCCTATACATTACTATAACCACGAATAATATACTTTCCTAAAAAGATAAAAATAATCAAGGTAGGCAAAGAGACCCATAAGGCACCTGCCATTTGTAAATTCCATTCCGCCACGAAAGAACCCTTTAAATTAGCCATGGCTACTGTTATCGGCAAATTTGCCTTACCACTGGTCAGGACCAGTCCCCAAATAAAATCATTCCAAATTACAACAACCTGTAGCAGGGCAGCTACCACAAAAGGAAGGACTGAGAGTGGTAGAATAACACGTCGGTAAATTGTCCATATACCTGCACCATCCACCTTGGCAGCATTAATGAAACTATTCGGTATTTCATCATCATAAAATGTTTTAAAGACAAAAGTACACATAGGAATACCAAACAACATATACAACAAAACCAGAGCACCCAGATTTCCGAATAAATGCAATCTTGAAATGGTTCGAACCATAGGTATTAGTTGCACCTGAGGTGGAATATAAAGACATAATACTACCAGAATAAAGATAAAAAATGATCCTCGAAATTTATATTTGGAAAAGATGTATCCTAAAAACGAACCAAAGAATGTGGCAACCATAACACCGGAAAAGACTAATATTAAGCTATTGACTAAAGATCTTTTTAATAAATCGATGGATTCAATAAGTTTTACTATTGTTGGCTCCACCGGTGGTGTAATCGGTGTTGTTAGCACAACCTCTTTTGAACTTTTTAAGGCAGTAACAATACAACTCCATAATGGAAGCAGACTATATATAAATAGTAACATTAACAGCCCGTACAAGACTATCCGAGTCGGTTTGATTGTATTCATAGCTATTTCTCCCTGTAAATACTTAATAAAAAGGGAATAACAATAACCATACTTAGTAATAAAATTATTGTTGAATAAGATGCCCCATAAGCAAAACGATCAAAAGAAAAAGTCTCTTTAAACATAGTAATTCCCAAAATATGGGAAGAGTATCCAGGCCCACCACGATTAAGAATCCAGATAAAATCAAATGCCTTCAATGCAAAACACATAAAAATAATAAAAGAAGTAATAAAAGATGCTTTTAATTGTGGTAAAATAACTCGCCGGTAGATGGTAATATTTGAAGCGCCATCCACTCTGGCTGCAGCTATTTGAGTCTGGGGAATTGATCGGATTCCTGCCAAAAAAATAATACAGGAATAACCGGCAAATTGCCAGATAAGAGCAATGATAATGCAATACATTACCAGCTGGGGACTTGTAATCCATCCTTGCTGAAAAGATTCAAGGTTCAATTTTAGAAAAATAAAATTGATTATTCCATCCCTGGGACTGTACATCCAAGACCATAAAGTTGCCGTTACTACGAAAGAGAGCGAAAAAGGCAATAGATATATGGTGCGGAAAATTCCTTCTCCCCTCACATTTTGATCAAGTAAAATTGCCATTAATAGACCTATAATTATTACGCCGGGAACAAAAAGAGCAATTAGTAATATATTATTTTTTAATGAAATCCAAAATAGAGAATCCTGAAAAAGCTGTATATAATTCTTTAGTCCGACAATATTATAACTGGGAATAAATCCCTCCCAATCAGTTAAAGAAATAATAAAATTCCATCCGGTAAAAATGTAATAAAAGATGAATATACTGATGAGACCAGGCAAAATGACTATTAAAGCAATTAGTTTTTCTTTCTTACCCTGTTCCAATTAACTGCTCCTGTTCTTTTAATCATACATTAATAATGTAAGGCTTCCATCAATCAATTTTTTAGATTAATGAAAACCTTACATTACCTCAATCAATACTATCTAATAATTTCACAGTAACATAAAATTTTCATTTATGGTGTTAAATCCCATTGTTTTGGCCAATTAGTTTCCTGAGCAATCCTGGCTATGGCTTTCGCAGCAGCTGCAGCATCCTTATTGATTCCGATTTCCTGAGATATAATGTCCTGCAAATGACCCATAAAGGTTGCTGGAGTACCACTCCACATTCCAGGACGATAATATGTAGCTTCTTTGAAGTGAACAGCTGATTCATCTTTCTGATAATTAGAGAATCCTTCTCCCATCACTGAATCAGTTCTGGCAGGGATAAAGCCCTTAGGGCCTGCAAAAACGCTTTGGGCTTCCTTTGTAGCAATAATCTTAAACCAGTTCATGGCCTGAATGGGATGCTTGGCACCTTTTGGCAATGCAAATACGTCCAAGCTCACCCCGAAAATATCAGCAGCTCCTGGAGCATAAAAAGCACCAAAATCATCAGGATATTCTTTTCCTGCTACAATAAATTCACCAGCACCACAGTCACCCATAATACTAAATCCTGCTGCACCAGTAACAACTCGCCCCATTGCTTCATCCCAGGTTAGAGCTGCATGATCAGAATTATAGTATTGACTCATCTTAACCATTTTTTCCAGTGTATCAACCAGTTGCAGATGTGATTCTGTACTTACTTTCCCATTAATAAAATCTTCATAATAGGTAATTCCTTGACTGGCAGTAAGGGTACGGAAGATATAGGTCAATGGCCAGGCATTCTTATCACCCAGTGCAATAGCATCAATACCTTTTTTCTTTAGAGTTTCACAAATATTCCAAAAATCATCCCATGTTTTCGGTTCAGTTAATCCATTTTCTGCAAATACCCTGGTATTGTAAAAGAAAACACCAGCCTGTTGCACTCCGCAGGGAATGGCATAATAATGGCCATCAGGCATTTTGCACATATCTTCTACTACATATGGTACAGCTTCTTTCACTTCATCCGTCCATACCTCATCAATAGCAATTAACATATCTGCTTCCCAGTAAGGTATCAAACCAAACGGATAGCTTTGAAATGAATCAGGTGCTTCTCCTGCCAGCATTAATGTATGCATCACCTGTCTCATTTCCAGACCGCCGCCACCGGCAACAGGGCTTTCTAAAACAGTTATATCAGGGTATTCATTGAGGTATTGACCAACCAATGCGTCCATAGCAGCTTTTTCTGAACCCGAAGTCCACCAGTGATAAATTTCTAAAATTTTGGTCTCTTTATCGGCAGAAACTCCGTTAAAAGAAAAACTCAGCATCAAAATAGCAGCAAGTAAAATAATTTTAGAAAAATGAAGAGATCGCTTAATTTTTTTCAATTAATTATCCCCCTTAAATTTTAATAACATTAATGGCCTACTCTTTATCACCTCCTTTTTCGACCATTAACAAAAAAGAATGCCATCGATGGCATTTTATATAGTATCACTATATCATTACATTTTTTCATTGTCAAATAAAAATATTTACTGCTAATTTAATAGCTTTATGACTTAATTATGAAGAATTGGATGTTATGTTGAATCACGGATAATTAATTTTGGCTGGAATATCTTTCTCTGGCAGGATTTGTTAGTAAAATCTCTTAACTGAGTGTCCAGTATCTTCATAGCCCACTCGGACATCTGATAAATAGAGTGGTCAATTGTTGATAGGGCAGGATAATAATATTCTGATATCAAAATATTGTCGATACCTAATACTGCGATATCCTGTGGTATTCGTAATTTTCTTTCCTGAATCTCATGATATACTCCGAGTGCTCTTTCATCTCCAGAAACGAAAACAGCATCAGGAATATTTTGATTCATAATATTTTTCATCCTCTGGTATGCCATTTGTGGGCTTCTGATTCCATATTCAACTTTTACTAGTTCAGATGAAATATTATACTCTTTTATGGCTTGAAAAAATCCTTTTGCCCGGTCTTGACTAACTGTAAAATTCTTATCTCCCAGAAAGAATACGATTGATTTTCTGCCTCTTTTAATCAGATGCTCTGCACCTATATATCCTACTTTAAAATTATCCAGATTAACAAAGGATGTGGAATCATACACATTATCTCTTCCAATGATTACAAAGGGAATATCGCTGTTTATAAGATAGTCGATGCGCATGTCCACCTCACGAGTATCAAAAATAAAAGCTCCATCTGCCAGACCATGTTTCAGTAAATAAAAACCATCATGTTTATTTTCTTCCACCTGATAAGCAGAAGATTTAGACACAATAAGTTTATACCCAAAATTATTTGCCCTATCATTCAGATTATTAATAAAAACATTGGTAAAACTTCCCATATAATTGGTGGTATTTTTTTCCAAAAAAACAATGAGGATTCCGGTCCTTTTTTTCCGAAGTGACCTGGCAACGAAATTCACCTGATAACCAGTCGAACTGATAATATGGTTTATCTTATCTCTTGTTTTTTGACTGACTCTTGCTTCTCTGTTAATTACACGGGAAACTGTCCGTTGAGAAACACCGGCAATTTCAGCAATATCTTTGATGGTATAATCTCTTATTTTAACTCACTCCTCTTATGGATATCTTATCTTAATCATTTAATTGGTTTGAATAAACAAGTTATCTTTAGAATCATTTCCAATTTTATTAAAAGCTTCTTACTTTTTTAGTTCTATAACATCCTAACCTTCTTTTTTGGTGATATGAGTATGTAAACTTTATAAATCTATCCGCATTAATCAATTTTCATCATTTTTATGGTCAATAAAATTTTAGCATAGTAAGATTTTTAATTCAAAAAAAGTTTATAGAGATAAATACCGCTTATCTTTTATAATAAAACTGACTGAATCGTTGCTTCATTTCCATATCAATTGTCTTAACATGTTTTTTTACAACCTCAGGCGGGCTGAGATTAACCAATAATTTCATACAGCAATAAAAAATAATAACATCCTCGATCCAGCCAACAAAAGGTAATAAAAAAATCGGGATTAAATCAAAGGGAGATAAGACATAAAGAAAGGCGGCATAAGAAATTATTTTTAGATAGAGTGGGACATCTTTATCCCTGACCAGACGGAAGGCTAATTTAAAGAAATTGGGAATATGCATTAAGAGGCGTAACCAGAAATATTTTCTCTTTAATTTTTTATATTCATCACTTTGATTATTTGTCATTGCTTATCACCCTAGTAAAAATCCATTTTCTCTGAGTATCATTTTACAGCAAAGTGAAACCAAGTCAAATCACAAACAAAAAAACAAATTACATAGAAACAGGGGATGGTTCCTTGTGTCATTGTGACACAAGGAACCATCCCCTGTTTCTATGTATCTTTCTATTATAATTCTTTATGGTTCAAGCACTGTGATAGTGGTATAACCACTTTGACTACCAACATGTGCAGTTACTTTAATAGTTATATTACTATCAGTAGTATTACCCGGAACTTCCAATTCAGTTGTAGCTATTCCGTCCGCATCAGTAACATCCACTGTCGGATTCAAGGTTCCTCCTTCAGTGCTGAATATTACATTTACACCTGCTACGGGTTCACCAACGGAATCTATAACATAGGCAGTTATCTCTGAAGTTCCTCCAGCACTAGTAAAGGATGCTGGTACTGCAACAACGATGATATTTATTGCAGTAAAGTAATCTACTTTAATACTTTCAAAAGCATATCCTTTATTACCAAAATAATCTGTTACGGTAAGCGTTACATTATAAGTACCAACATTATTATAAGTATGCTCAACGACAACTCCACTTCCTGTTGAGCCATCTCCAAAATCCCAACTATAGCTTGCTATACCCCTATCATCTTCAGATTTTGATGCATCAAAAATTACACTAAACGGAGCCGTACCAGTTGTACCTGGAATTACCTCTATGTCAGCCGTTGGAGGCTCAAAGTCAACACCAGGCTGAATAGCCGGAAATTCTACTGTGACGGATTTAGATATACCATGTCCTGCGCCATCAGTACCTATCAAGCTTACGGTACAGGTAATTTCTGTTATCATGGGATTCATCTGAACATAATCTAACACCTGCTGATAATATAATGGCAAATCTGTTATTTCAGTTATATCTCCGGGAGTTCCGGGAGAATCAGTGGGGGCAACATAAAATGCCATACCAACTGTCTTGGTTAAATCAGGAATTAATACTCCATCATTATAATATTTATAGCTAAAACCTTCTCCAATGAATTCCACTTGGTTAATAGAGTAAATCTCCAAATCAATAGTACCTTCACCTTCACCAAATTTGATTTCAGTGAAATTAACTCTTATCTGGGCTTTGGGGTCAAAAACATTTAAAATACCTTCACCAAACCAGTTACAACCGGAAAGTGTTATAGCAAACAATATAAAAATTGATAAAAACAGAACTATTTTCTTATTCTCTTTAGCTAATTTTTTGGTCAAACCCTTCCCCTCCCTTTTTATAAAAAGTTTTCAGTTTATGGTTTTTAGTTTTCAGTAAATATTTTCTCAGATGCAATTGAATGAGATTGCTTTGTCACTTCACTCTTTACTATGATATTCTAGTCGTTAGTATTTAGTATTTAGTTATTGGTTTGTAATTAAGAGTAATATGTTTGTTTTTCTACTTATTAGTGTTTATCATTTGCTTCTTAACTATTTACTTATTGCTAATTACGCAATACTCAATACGCATCACTAATTAATATTCAATTCTATGAGCTGTAATAAGGATAATTATTTCAGTTCTTTTCTTAGAATGGTTTCTAAATTTAAATATCTCGCCAAAAACAGGTATTTCACTTAGTATCGGTATTCTTCTAATTGTTTCAATCTCTTCGGTGGTAATTAATCCCCCAATAACATTAGTAATTCCCAGTGGTGAGCGAATAATTGCCTTTTCCTGACGAGAATTGATTATGGGATATCCCTGGATTAATTCAGTTCCCAGAGATTCAACTTTTATATCACAGACCATAGTAATATTATTGTCCATACTTAATCTGGGGGTGATGGTCATATTTAGACCGACATCAAGGTAGCGAATGGTTTCAATACCATCTGGTGTAATTTCGCGAATAGGTATTTTGGAACCAGATAGTATAACAGCCTCTTTGCCATCCAGGGTTAGTATTTTGGGATTAGATAAAATATTCGTTTCTCCTTCCCTTATTAAAGCATCTAATCTGGCCTGAAATAGACCTCGTCTTTCAAATGAACCTCCCAGGGTAATCTCTCCAAAAGTAATTGAACCTTGAACTAAATTTCCTGATTCATCAGTAGTAGTTCCGGTACTCCAGGAAATTCCTAAATCTTTTTCAGCATCCAATGATATTTCTACAATTTTAGATTCAATCATAATCTGTGGTGCCCGTTTGTCCAAACCCTGAATCATTACTTCGGCATTGGCTATTTCCTCTTGGTTACCCAGAACAATAATTTCATTCTGGCGATAATCAATGATAATTCTATTTTCGTCGGGAATTATAATTCCCAGCATATTCTTTATAGATTCTACTTCTTCAGGGATAGTTGCATTATCAATTTTAAAACTCTTTTTGATTAAGCTGGTATCTATCTCAGAAATCAACTCCTCGGCTTTGGCCACCATCTCTGCCAATCCTTCAATAATAATGGTATTAAGCCGAGTATCGGGTGTTATTTTGATATTAGAATCTTGATTAAAATAGCTATCTAGAACAGTTTTAGTATTTTCAACATCTGCATTTTCAAGATGAATTATACGAGTTATTCTCTCCCGATAAGTTTCAATTATATCTGCAGTGCCAATAATCAAGGCATTACCGACCTGAGTATAGCTAAGTCTCTTCAAGGTTACAATCAATTCTAAGGCTTCTTTGAAAGAAACCTCACTTAAGCTGAGTGTGATTTTTCCGGTAACAGAATCATCAGCTACAATATTGACACCGCTTAACATGGATAAGGTACGAATAGCATCAACAACTTCGGTTTCTTTCAGATTCAGAGTTATAGGAGTAGTAACCTGATCCACCAGAGAAGGGACTATGGCCATTTCCTGTTCTTTTATCTTTTTTATCTCTGCTGCATTTAGAGGTTCCACAGTAAATATTTGTTGTTCGGGAGCAAGGAATTCTTTATAATCATAGATATTGATCTGCAATAACTTTCTAGTGCTATCCAGTGCCATATCATAATCTACCTGTTGAAATAAGTCAATGACAAATCTTACTTGGTCTGATTCAATCTGTCCACACCTGACCTGCTTAACAGAGCCCATATTTAAGAAGAGTGTGTTCTTTACCAATTCGGTAATATTATAATCAGCATTATGAATGTCAATAACAACCCTATCAGGGTCTTCAACATACATTGATTCAAATTCTTGCATAGGTTGATTGGCTTTGATAGTTACTCTGGTAAAATTTGGCATCTTCTTATACCAGATATTAGTTATGGTTATATTCCTTTGAGCAAGGCCAACATCAAATAAAAAGAAAAATAATAATAAAGAAATCAAAACAATAAAAACTTTCTTTCTATTAAAACCAACTATATTATTTTCCAGACAGTCAACTTTAAGTCTGTAACGTCTATGTTCATTATTTAATTGCCTTTTTTCCATTCGTTCAATCATTACTATCCTCCTCACCTCCCAATTTTAATGCCATTTCATAACTGTTAACTTCAATAATAACTCTATCATCCTGTATTGACTTAACCAAATACTTATCCTGAATCAAGTCACCTGCTTTAACTATATAGGTCTCATCTTCCACTTCAATAATAGCTAATTTAGTATCACCGGAAGCAATTAATCCGGTAAATTGAGTTCCCGGAGGAAGCTCCGGTTGCACAAATATACGAATAGCCTCCTCACTGCTTAACTCCTCTGCTAACTGTTCTTCCTCTTCACTGACATAAACAGTACTAACTACCCTCTGGAAAGGATTGCGTAAAACTGGAGGCTGGTAAGGTTCATAGGTATAGATTTTGGTCTGATAGCTTTCATGTCTCTGTCTTATTTCTTTCTCAAGCGGAGTTAATTCTTCTTCTTCAGTTTCATCAGGAGCGATGTTTCCATTCCTGCTTTGGGGAGTTTGCGTAGTATCAGGTTGGGTAGTGGTCGTGGTACTTTCCCCGGGTGATAGTTGAGCAGTGGGTGTACCAGTAGTTACCGGTAAACTTTTTTCTTTGCTAAAAGGATTTAATGACGATAAAGAAAAAGAGGTTAATAAATCCGGTCTAAACCAAACTAATGCTGTTGCTACTGCCAGAACAATTACAATAATTAGCAATATACGGTTTAACCTGCTCATTCACTATATTCCTTTCCTTAAGACATAGGTAAAAATGCTCATATTGACGTTAACATTCTCCACATCTTCACCAACAGGATTAAGCTTTAAATCTCTAACATCAACAATTCTGGGAAAATTTTCTAATCTGTCTAAAAATTTAATGGTTTCAAAATAGTTAGCAGTAAAAACTATGTTGATGGGTAATTTAGCATAAATAACATTTTGTTCCTGAATTAAATTCTGTGGGGTAAAAGTGGAGAAGTTAATATTAAACTCATTCATAGTATCCTGTAAGAGAACCAGAAATTCCGGAATTTCCTTTTCTTGAGGTAGAAGCACTTCCACGAATTCTAAACGCTCAGTCAGCTCCTGGTATTCTTTTTTCAAATCTTCTAACCGAGCGGCAATAAGCTTTCCCTCATCAATCCTATTCTGTAATGAACTAATTTGTTGGTCTAATTGTTGTATTCTACTATTTCTTGGTTGATAGATAAAGGAATAATTTAAATAGGCAAAAATAATGAGTAAAAGAATGGAAATAATAATTTTTGCATTTCTATTTAACTTCATAATACTCCTCTATTTTGCTGAAACACTGCTTTCGTTGGTTAATAAACGATAATAAGGTATAAAAATTCCTGATAACTGAAAACTTACCGTATCAATATTCTTTTCCATCTCAGGAATTCTGGTAGTCTGCTTACGAATATATTGTAATTCAATGGCATCAAAACCCTGGTGATCTTTTAAACTATTCATATACTGAGCAACTAAATAATTATTAAAAGTATTGGCAACTAAATTAAAAGATTGATTAGCATTGATACTTAAGTTATTAAGCCACACCTCAGGAAAAGTTGACTCGCTAAAATCACCTAAGACTCTGGTCATGCGGGATTGATTGGTAATCAAACTTTCTAATACTGCAACTCTTTCAGCTAATTCAGCCTTATCCTTTTCCAGGTTTTTTACTTCCTGAATGACCTTTTCAATGGCTTTTAACTGGGTTTCCAAATTTCTTACTTCATTCTCCCTGGTTAAAATTTCGTTCTCCAGATAGAAATATAGAAAACCTGAGGCAGCAAAGAGCAGAATTATAAAGGTTACTATTAATATCCTGAGTAAGTTAAATTTCTCTTTTTCCCGGTATTCCGGTGGTAACAGGTTAATATCTCTAATGATATTTTTATTTTTTGCCATACTTTATTATTTACCTTTCTCTTTTTGCTAATCCAATTGCAGTAGCCAGGGCAGACTTATATTTATCAAGGTGATCAATATTAATATCACTCTCATTTACGGTTATACCCTTTAAAGGATTAGCAATCACAACAGTGATACCAAATTGTTTTTTCAGCGTTTGTCCAATGTTAGGTAACTGAGTCATGCCACCACATAAGATAATTCTTTGATATTTTACTTTCTGGTATTGAGTCTTAAAGTAATTCAATGACTTACGAATTTCATTAAAAATATCTGTAATACCGGTATGAACTAAATCAGCAATCTCTTCTTCGGCAGGTATTGATTTATCTTTTTTATCTATTTTTGTACTAATTTGTTCTTCGTCCGTTTGTTCTAACGTTGCATCAGTCTCTTCTTTTTCTTCTACTTTTATATCGTTATTATCTTCGGCAATCACCGCTTCCTCCGGCAAGGAGAGACCAACATGACGTTTAAGCGCCTCTGCTTCTGGAAAGGAAAGATTGAATTTCTTCTCAATTAATCTGGTAATATCGCTTCCACCTTTAAGAATAGTCCTGGTAAATTTTAATCTATCCCCTTCCAGTAAGGTAATTTCTGTAGTACTGGCTCCCATAGAGAGAATAATATCAATCATAGTTCCATCTTCTGCACTACTGGACGATGGAGTAAGGTAACTTTCAAACGCTCTTATCTGGGCATTGGCAACTATGTCTACTATTTTAGGCTGTATCCTGATATTCTTTAATACTGCAATCTGTTGTTCAACAAGGTTTTTTGGTGCAGCGACCAATAAAACCTTCATCATTTTGGTGCCTTCTTTTTCTTCTAATTCTTCTATTTTTTTGGCATCAAGCAAAGATTCTTTTAAATCATAGGGTACATACTTAGGGGCTTCCCACTGTAACCCTTCTGACAGCTCTTTTTCACCCATTAAGGGGGTTGTAATCTCTCGCACAATAACTTTCTGACCGGTAATGGCAATAATACTATTCCGATCATAAATACTTTTTTTGTGCAGCATTTTGCTGAGAGCTTGGCTTACCGCATTAATATCCTTAATCTCGCCATGCAGAATACTATCCGGTGGAGTTAGAATCATGCCAAAATTATTCAAATGATATCCGCTACCAGTTCTGCTTAATTTTACTACTTTGATAGATCTTGCACCAAAATCTATAGCAAGCATTTATTCTCTCCAGTCATCATTTACCTATGCCTTGAATTCCATTAAGACATAGGCTTAACAATCTTATCTTATTATATCAGTAAAAAATAATTTAGAACAACCTTTTTTATTTTAAAACAATAGACACAAAAAAACAATCATAATTTTTTATATTATATTATATAAGAAACAAAATATACAAGCTATTATTTAAATATTTATCAAAAAGATACCTCGAGCTAAAATTATTAACCATAATTAAGTCAAGAACTATAAATATTATGCCATCAGGTCAGAATATCATGATGGTATCGTCCCTGAATTCCGGTTCTATTGTTCCAGTGCTTTCTTCTTCTAATACTGGTAATTCTTCTTTTTCTCTCGTTTCTTCTTCTGGAAAGCTCTCCTCCTGTATTCTAATTTCTGACTCTTGCTCTATTTTCCGATATTCAATATTTTGTTTATTAATATACTTGAATAATGAAAACAATAGTATAATAATAACTAATGCCATAACTAAGTAAATAATATTCTTCAATTTAAAATTATTCTTAATCTTCATCTATCTTCATCTTATTCATAATATTAATAATCCTAGTAAACAAACAATATTGTGATTATAACAATATGTTATTCAACCACCTCTTTCCACCATATTTTTTCATACTTGCCAGTACTCGGAAAATAAGGTGGAAGATAGCCACTTGCTGGATTAGCCATTCTGGTATCATAAATATACTCCTTACTGTACCCAGTCACCTTTACTCCGGCATTATGAGTACCTACCGGACCTCTCTGCTTCTGAATTAATCCTCCCAGTAAACTTAAAGTACCTTTCATATATTGCTGCCATCCATTGTAAAAGAAGGAGGTATTTAAAGCCATAATAATTGCATCAATTTCAATATTATCCGGAGCACCGGAAGCTATTTTCACATCTTTTGCCGATATCAAGCCCAAACTATCTTCTATTGCTTGAATATCATCTTCAAAAAGGTCTTTACTTTTATCGCGGTCATAATAATAAATATTATCTGAAATAGTTATGGATTGGGTGGAGACTATACTCATTTGCCCCCGATGACTCTCTCCATACAAGCTGTTAATAGCACCTTCAACAAACAACACCCCATTTGGTAAACCGGTGTAACTTACATAGTCAGTTGTTCCTTCTTCGAGATACAGGGTGGTATTAGCAGGAATCACTGTACCACCGGCAGCTACTCCGTTAAGTTTGCTACCAGCCGGCAAAGTATATGGCTCCTTTACTAAAGTAATATGGGTAGTTGTAGTGGGATAAGACCCTTGTTTTATAGTAATCTTGGAATTGGGCCCTTCCGTCCCTGTTGAATCATCTACATTCAATTCAATACTATTTACATTACCCTTAATATAAATTCCGCCAGTAGCAACTTTATCGGTGCCACTTGTAATATAAGGAATTTCAACACCGTTAGTTGCAGGAAAAACATCTGCACTCCAGGATCCCCCGGCAATTCTCTGTAGGCTATTTTCATCATCCAGGTCACTTATATTTCTGAATTGAGGTAGCTGAATCTCATCCACACCCAATTCATATCCACCCATAAATCCTTCACCGTCTGTTGGAAAATCAGAACCATCTGGTAGATAGGCACTCCCCCAGAAATCAATGGTTTCTTCAGTAGAAGTAACTTTACCCGTAAAATCAGGGATATCCACAATATGGAATTGACTGTTACTGTGAACTCTGCCTCCGAAGCTATCATTTCCGGTAAACCAGATAGTCTGACCAGCATAACCACCAGAACCAGGTATATCAGTATTAAAGGGAAAGGCTTCTTCATCTGAAAAATAGGCATATTGAGCAAAATTAGCAATGGTCACCAGTGTTCTAATCTTTCGTGAAACTTTAGTGTCATCTTCACGGGTAATCCACCCTTCGGCATTAATGATATATCCAGCTGTTGTTTCCCCGGTTATATTGGGTTCTATTGCAACTCTATACTTTCCAGTAGCTAATTCAAAAATATAATTTCCGTCAAGATTTTCAGGGGGAAGATCCTCTGCGTTTGGTGGGAGATCTTGCTTCTCTAACCAGTTGACTGCTCTCTCTACCCCCGCATCGGCAAGGTAAAAGGCCTTAGTAGATTCTTCCTGCAAAGTTGCCAGTTTTATTTCATTTCTGGTCATGGATAATATAGCAATTCCAAAAGTTGTTAAAACAACCACAAATATTAAAGTAGCAACTAAAGCTAATCCCTTTTGGGAAACAATATTTTGGTGTAGGAGTCTAAAAATACCTTCATTTTTTTTCATAATAAAGCAACCCCTTTGAAAACAGTTAATTTAATTTATAGTGAATATCTATTTAGAAATTTCTAAGTGTAACCGCGGTATTGAGCGAAATATCAGCTCGCTCATCTCGATCAAAATCAACTTCTAATTCAATGTTTATCCTGGAACTTTTAGTATTATCAAAATCCAATTTCCATATATTATCAATAAGGGAACTAGGCACTCCTGAAACAGTACGGTATATTGAATCATATGGAGTTCCTGACCAGGCATAGGTTACCTCATATCCATCTACGTCATCAATGTCTGGAATTATTACGGTAATAGAATTAGAGGACCAGGTCTTGACTTTTTTCCCATGGCGGAGTTCTCGGACCATTTTATCCATCCCCTGTCGGGCATTACGTTGTGCCTCCAGTTGCGCATTCCCGCTGACATAAGAGCGCACTCCCCCGGAAAATATGGTCACTAATCCCAGGATGACCAAAGCAAGAATACTGACCACAACCATAAGTTCAATAAGGCTAAAACCGAAATGTGAGGTCAATGTTTTATGGAACAACTTCCCTATATTTTCTTTTTTTATCTTATTCTTTTTCATAACTACTTATCTCACTAAACAATAATATCGGGACTTAAGAATTCTAATTGATAAATATTTGTTTTACCGGAATAGGTACCATGAAATTGAATAATAAGTGTTCTATTTTCAATTTCCCCTCTACAATCCAATTGTATGGTATAAGTCCCTACTCCCAGCGTCTGGTTAATTTGAAAACTACTAATCTCATAAAATGCCGGATAAATTGGGATAGAAGGATAAGAATAGTACCAGCTTCTTTGCACCTTAACATTAGAACTGGTATCCCTTATGGTTATTGCTTGCAAACCCAAGGAAGTCCCTTCTTTCCAGGCTAAATCTATCTGTGAGATATCAATGGTTCCTCCCAAAACATCAATGTCAAAAAATATTTGTTCTCTATCTTCACTCCAGACCCAGGTCCTTCGCCAGTAATCATAAATCCATCTTCCTCCATAACGAATATTGGGGTTTTCTGATTCTCTAATAGCTCTTTGCGCAACTTGAACAGTCGCAGTGCTGCCCTCCAGGATTCCTTCGCAGTTGACAGTAATATCTACATCACCTTCAAAGGATTCATCAGCGCAGATATAGGTTGTGCTAATCTGGCTATGCCCGGCTGGCAAGGTTAAGGGGGTGTTATTCACCGTACCCTTATCCGGACTAAGAGAAAAAGTAAGTTCTTTATCTTCATCAAAAGAAGAAACATTCCCATGGAAATCTTTCAGGATAACGGTTAAAGTGGAAGAATCAACTCCATCATTGACAATGATATCTGGTACTGCCACCATTTCAACAAATTGAGGCGGACCTGTGGCTACAGTAAGTGAATCCGTATCAGGAGACAACGGTTCCGCTGAAGTGGTATCTCTTGCTTCAATAACTACATTGCCAGGAGTCGTGGCAGAAGTAAAGGTAGTAGAAAGGGTATCCTCCCCATTAAAAGGTAGACTATTGGTTAATAGTGACCCGCTTCCCTCTCCGGATAATATAGCCAGGGAAATTGTTCCTATAAAACCAGTAACGGGTACCCCTGTTTCATTTTTAATAGTTACTGTGATGGTAGAGGAAGTAGGTCCACCTTCATACCCTGCAATAAAAATAGATTTTGGTTCAGCAGATATATCAATCTGATAGGGTGGACCACTGGTTACATTTATAGTTACACTATCAGAAACTAATATTTCCGCTTGGTCAGTTGCTGTTATTATCGCTTCTCCTTCCTGTGCAGAGGAAGTAAACAAGGTGGTCTTTATATTCTCTTCCTCGAAGCTCAGGGTAATGTTATCACCTACTGGTGGATCACCTAAATCCCCGGTATCATCACCCGAGGTAATCGTTAATTCCACTGTTCCCGTCCAGTAATCAGCCAGAACACCATCTTCATCTATAATCTTTACCGTAAGAGTTGAGGTATCGCCATTAATGATAACCGAATTAGGATCAGCAGATAATTCAATTCCTACTGGTTCTCCACCAAGAATAGTAATCGTATCTGAATCAGGAATTAGTTCCCCAGCATCATCTACTGCGTTAATTACTACCACCCCCGCCTCTCCGCTATCATTAGCGATGAATTCTGTTGTAATATAGCTTTCACCATCAAAAATAAGAAACTCATCATCCAAGTCTCCCAAAGTATCCGGATTCATGGATAGATTAATCTGACCTTCAAAAGCAATCGGATAGTTATCCTGATCTAAGATTGTTACTTTGATTAAGGATTGTTCGGCAACTTTTATGTCACTGGGACTAATACTAAGTAAGATAGCAGTAGGGATATCAGTATCAGGAGGGGCAAGAGCTTTGGTCTGCAATCCTTCTACGGTAACATTGGTTGGCGTTCCATTGCGCTTCTGCCATTCTACTTTAGTAGTGATTTTTTTTAGACCAGTCGGTAAAGCCCCTTCTACAACATCCTCAACAACTATTTCTACATTAAAATCTTTTCCGGAAACAACAATAGGATTATCCGGATCAGGATATTCTCCTGCAGCAAGGGATTTACCCTTTATCTCTTCCAATTTTTCCTGAGCTATATTAGTGGCAATAGTGCGTGCTCGGGCATCACTCATTCCCCAGAATCCAGCTTGGTAGGACTGGAATATACCAAAAGCAGCAGCACCTAAAATAGCAACTGCTACCATTAACTCAACTAATGAAAATCCCCCCTGATCTCGGGATAGTATTTTATTTATTCGTAACATTGGGAAACCTCCCTATCTTGTATTGCATTAAAAATATAGTAATTAAGTGATAAGTAACGAGTAATCAGCAAGAAATATCAATTGACTCAGCAAAGCACTCACCCTGCTCAATCAATATTCTCTATTTCATAATCATTATTCCCTGTTTTAATCATTTTAGCTTATAGGTATGGGATTACACCGTCGCTGTATTCCTCGTAATGATAGACAAAGAAGATTGATTTAGCCTACCTTCCCTGTTATTGCGAGACTATCTTCGCTAATTGTGACAATCCCATCCATATATTCCCGTGGTGGCATTTATATTATTCACATACTGTATATGTTATAACATAATTCTTTCAGATATTGTCGTAGTATTTTTACTACATATTCAATACTTTTATTTTCTTCTTATTTTGTAAGGTTGCAATCTTACATTCATACAGTGCAATTTTTAAACCTACCTACTATATACTACATACTATATATACTACATACTATATACCGGTTTTGCTGCGCAAAACCTTACCAGTTCGCTGGTGGTTTGGTGCTGACTCTGGTGCGTGCGGTCACCGGAGTCATAATCACATATAGAGTCCTGCCATTTTTTGTTTTCAAGGTTACTGTACCGCCCATACTTGGTGTTCCGTTACTGTAAAATCTAACCTTATAATCTGTAAAATTAGTATAATGCAAATTTATATTTTCCAGCTGCACATCCTGAACTAATTCACTCTCTTTCCGATATACACGATATCTATTTAAAGATGGATAAAATTCTATTTTATAATAGCCACCAGTATACATTGCTCTGGATTGACAATCTTTCAATGTTGCGGCTAACTGGTGTGCTGTCAGGTTCAATTCTAAATTGTGTTTAGCTATTATAAAACCTCTAAATGATGCTACTAAAAGTATAGAAATGATACCTGCTACAATAATTAGTTCAAGGAGGGTATATCCGTTATTTCTTTTACTTCTTCTACTATTATTATAATAGTATTTCATTTACTGGTATATATTATAAAAACATCTTTTATTTTTTATTATTCCCTATTATAGCAGATTTTAGCTAAAACATATATGTCACATAAAAATGATCTTTATTAGCATTCTTCAAATTTCAGGTTTCAGGCAAGAAAAAAATTAGTAAGAATTAAGGTAAGATTAAATTTTTACACTCTACCTATATCATAAGATACCAATCGATAATAGCTTTACCAAAAAGAAGGGCAATTACAGTCCCCAGGGCAATAAATGGTCCAAAGGGAATGGAGTCACTCTGATCTTTATTTCCTTTGTTTTTGATTAATATAATAATACCAACATTAGATCCCAGAAGAAAACCCAGGAAAAGAGAAAGCAGGGTTAATTGCCATCCCAAAAATGCACCTATCATAGCAGCTAATTTAATGTCCCCTCCCCCCATTGCTTCTTTTTTGAAGAGATAACTGCCAACCACAGCTATTAAGAACAAGCTTCCACCACCCACCAGGATACCCAGCAAAGAATTAATGGGAGACAAATTGTTTGGAACAAAGCTCAATAAGAAACCGAGCGCAATAAAAGGAAGAGATATGACATCTGGTATAATCTTTTCTTTTAAATCTATAAAGATAATTATAATTAAAGCCGAACAAAACAACATATAAACAAAGGTTCTCAATTGTAATCCATAGGATAAGAATAGAACCAGATAAATAAAGCCGGTTAAGAATTCTACCAGAGGATATTGTCCTGATATTTTTTCCTGGCAGTAACGGCATTTACCCTTTAAGATTAGATAACTGATCAGGGGAATATTGTCATAATATTTTATGGGTTTATTGCATTTGGGGCAATGCGAGCCAGGGAAAATAAGTGATTCATCACGGGGAAGGCGATAAATACAGACATTGCTGAAACTGCCTATTACCAGACCAATGGTAAAAATAGTGAGTCCAGTTATAAATTGAAACATATAGTCGTGCATATTATACCTGAATAAATAAGTATTAGGTATGCTGTATAGTGTATACCATTAAATTTTTTATGCGTTATACATATTGCGTAGTCTGTTTGTAATTTATAATAAGTATACCGTATCTAGAATATGGTATACAACTAAATTCGTCGTTAGTTTTTATTATTATTATTTTCTTGTCAGTTTTCGGTGAAAATATCCTCGGGTATTATTACATGAGATGGCTTCGCTCTATTCGATTGCTGGTAATGACATTCAAGTTCTTAGTTTCAGGTTTTTTTGTTTTTGCCGTAAGTTCTCCAGGGTTTAATTATATGATTGGAGCATTTACTTCATCTCCTCATTCCTCGTAATTGTAATAAGGAAAAAAGTAAGTTCGCTTACATTTATAATTTTACTTTTAACGATTTGCTGATTACTAGAATGTAAGGTGCAATCAAATACATTTTGTTAGAACTTCCCCTTATTTTAGAAAAATGATTAGCAGATAATGCGCAATATCAGGGTAGGCATAATAAGTAATATTATAACAATCCTCAAGGTTTGAACAATACTCACCCGGACTGGATCGGCATTTATTTCTATGGCAGTTAAAGTCATCAAAGTAACTCCACCTGCGGCAGTTGCCAATAATGCAGTAGCTAAATCCCACTTTAATAGCCTATGAAACATAAAGCCGATTAATATGCCATTTAAAACAACAAAAATTGAAAAAAATAAAACCGGAAGCAATAAAGATTTTAAAGTAGATAGCATCTCCGGAACAAAAGTAGTGCCCAGATATCCTCCCACAATAATCTGGGTAATCAGGATTAGCCATGGGGGAAGTTCTTTTAAAGGCATTCCGGCAATACGTAAAGCCCCAACCACAATCATAGATCCCAGCATGCCACCAACGGGAATGCCTAAATACTTGGCAGTGAATCCACCGATACTGCCAAAAAACAACACCAGTAATATCTCCCATATATATGCCCTTTCTTTTGTGGTTTCCTTAGATTGTTTTATTTTTTTATTAGGTATTCTCCCCATATCAGTCTTGAATTGACAGTTTGTTTTGCCGTTTTTATCCCAATTGTCACAATTAGAAACAATCACTGGTAAGCTTAAATTTATGGAAATTACGCGCACAAACTGTAACAGCGTCACAATCGGAACACTTAGATTTAAAGAAAGGGCAATTAAGCCCATCTCAAGTAAACCTGCCGGCACTGAAGCATAAAGTGCTGTCCCCAGGTCAATCCCAGTCATTTTCGCCAGGAGAAAACCAACTGCTAAACTAATAAATATCATCCAGGCTGATGATATTAGACCAGGGACAAAAATTGACTTTAGGACTGGAATCTGTTCTTTTTTAATTCTACAACCAATCACAACTCCTATAATTACCTGCATAAAAGTTAGGAGATAAGAAGATAGCTCCACCCATTCATAACCTTGACTGGTAATAACAGCAAGGGTAACCAGGGAGCCCGTTACAGCACCACCGGGAATATGCAAGAGACTAAAAATACGATAACCTAAATATCCTAAAACAAAGATCAAGATAAGCGATAATAACATTTATAATAAATATGCCTTTCCATTTATTTTTAGTAAGTATACTGTAATATGACATAATGTATACCGTTACATTTGCCATTAGTCATTATTATTTAGCTGCCGGACTTCGGCTCTCGGTATTCAGTTATAACCTATGGGATTTAATTGAATGAGATTGATTCGATCGTTTCGTTCACTTATAATGACAATTTAGTATATCCCAAGCGTATTCAAATAAAAAACCATATAATATACACCTTATATCTTTATATCGCTTAAAAATGCCGTTAGTCACTGGCCACTGGTATTTAGTTTTCATGTTTCTGCTAGTTAATTAATTAAAATTATTATCTAACTATTCGCTATATAAATGCTAATGACAAAATACAAAGATGTAATTACGAATAAAAGTAACTATTTCAACCAACTATTACCACATTATTGTCTATAAAATCATAAATTTATACCACCATTACCATTACTTTATTTATAATTTTTTACCCATAATATAATTGGGAAGTGTTTCCCCGCTTATAAATCGCAAAAAAGTATATTCCCCACTAAAAAATATCTCAAAATCAAGCCTTAAAAAGAATCTCTTTGCCTTTTCGGAAAGAACTCCAAAATGAATGCCTTTAACTTTCTTCTCTTTTAAAAATTGCAAAAAGTGATTAACTAATAATGAGCCAATCATTTTCCCTCGATACTCAGAAGCAATATTAATATGTAAAGTTGCCGGATATTCCCGGGAAAAATCAGGAACATTAAATTCGCCCTTGAAATAACTATACAACAAGTTTTTGATTAATCTCAAGTTATAGGAACGAAATATTAGACCGTTATGCCATATTTTTTTTGCCAGAGACGGCAAAATCCTGCTTTTTATAACCTTACGCATCTTAATTACATCACAACTACCCAGCAAATAGCCTATAACCTGGCCATCTTTCTCTGCGACAAAACAGGATTGCGGCTCATTAGTTAGAAAATATGAAGTTAGTAAATCAGCAATTATTTCTTCACTTAATAGTTGATTTTTATATTCTCCAAAAATACTACTCTGAACACTGATTTCACGGATAGTTTTTTGCTCTTCCAGTCTGAATTTTCTTATTTTTATATCTGTATTCCCCTGCCCTATCATCTTTTACTCTAAATTTCTTTTATATATTTCGATTTTGTTAGATTCATAAAACATAACATAATATAATTTAAATGATAATTCAAGGCCTGATCCCATTAATACATTAATAATCTGTTGCGAAAAGCTCATTTTCTCTGATAGAAGCTTCCAAAAGATTCTTCAATAAAGGATTCCTGATCTGACTGATATACGCTCTGAGAGCTTTTTCTTTAGTTTGTTTAATCTCACTGGAAAGAATAAACTTTTCCCAGCCACCATCTATGGTAACAAGGTCTAATGGAGGCAATACATATAAATCTGGTGCATATCGTTTGGGATGAGGAAAATAACTGTGATGCACTAAATACTTATAATAGAAAATCTTCTGAGTAATTTTTTCTGCCTCCTGTAATTCTTCCCAGACCTCTTCCTTTACTAACTCCTCATATTCCTCTAAATATTCCATTACCTCTATTTTTTCCTTCATTTCCTGGAGAATCTCTTCTATTATTTTACCAGCTGTGGAATGATCTCTATGAGTATCATCAGAGTGGGGATAAAAAAGGATATTTGGTTGAAACTTTTCTATCTGTTCTGCCAGTACTTCTTTAAGTTCTTGTGGATTAAGAAAAGCCAGTCTACTATCCGGATAGTTTAGATAAACTAGATTTTCTTTAGGTACGCCCAGTATACCGGTGGCGTTTTCAAATTCTATATAACGCAAATCCTTTAAGCTACGGCGATTACCGTCAGTAATCAACACAATGTAGACCTCAGCCCCTATATTTACTGATTCAATGATATACCCACCACAGGCAATGGTTTCATCATCTGGATGAGGGGAAAAAACCAGTATGGCATCTCCTGCCTCAGGCAATTTCACCTCATTTAAAAAGTAAATGGTCATCTGGGGTAATACTGGATTGGTACGAAAATACCAGAAGGCCAGTAATCCTATAATTATGAGTATAGCTAGAACTGATAACTGCCATTTTCGATTATATCTAATCTTGTTTATTATTTCTCCCATCATTATCCTTCTGATAATTAGATAAAGGTTTGTGCTGAATATCTATTCTCTACAACAGACAGATAGTTAAAAAATATGAGATATAATTATTCGTTAATTAACGATAGTACAAGTCATGTAATTTAAAACTTGGGAATATCATAATATATTTATGAAATATTGACAAGAGAGATTGCTTTGCTAAATGGTAGAGAGAGTATTCAGTTACAAGTCATCAAATATGTAAGATATTGCAGTTATTGTTAAGCGGTCTTCAGTTAAAATATTTTTAGGCAAAATGAGGTGAGATTGCTTCGTTGCTTCGCTTCTGGCAAGGACAAAAATACTTGCTTGATTTAAAATCTCAAATAAAATACCTGTTGGAAGATCATTCCTATGTTATGGCACCATAACTTTTCTTATAGTTTCAGGATTATAAAAAAATCTGTGGCTTCCCTTTGATTAATCTATTTAAAATAAAACTTTTTTAGGAAGTTTTTTGAATTATAATGTTGAGGCGAAGCGAGGAGCCATCGCGTCCAATGCCATCCAGTCGAAAGGTATTGATACCATCAAATGTTACTATTACATCTCCCGGGCGGTCCCAGCCGTTTTTTCCCTGACGTTCTAATTGCACTGGATTTTGAATATTCAGTTTATTAATAAGTTCATCAATGCTATTCCAGATGTGAACAGGATGTTTGCTGATAAGTTCAGAACGTATTTCTGCCTCTACAGACTGAACATTAGCAGTAACTATTCTTTTAACATTCTGATTTATGACATACTGATAAGCCTTGGGTCCATAGAGAATTGCTCCTCCCATAATCAATACTAAAAATATTAAAGCAAGAATTGTAACACCTTTCTGATTGTTTTTCTTCATCTCTGTCACCTCTATTTTGGCTAATATATTAAATAATAGCACTATGGTGGTTAAAAAACAATAAATGATAACAAAGCATAAAGTATACCTGTATAAATTATACTGTTAAATTCGTTAGACTTAATGTGTATTGCGTTTTACGTGTAAATTTAATACAGTAATGAGTAATAAGTGATTATTTTCGTTACATTAAAAGCGTTAAGTTGTCGGTTAAAATCTACTCAGGCATTTATGCTCACCTGAAGGTGTAATTTAATATAAAATAGTCCAATATCAGTATCTTCCTCTACTGACTATACTTAAATATTATCATTTAGATAAATATTTAACAATTCCTGTTCGATATCTTTCAATATCGAGCTATCATCAGGAGCTTCTTTCAGGGCTGCCAGAAAGTATTTATATGCCTCTTCCTGCCTACTTAATCGCTGATAACCCAAACCGATATAGTACAAGAAGATATGCTTTTCCTCAAATGCTAAGCCCAGATCAATCGCCCGTTGCCACTGCTCTATCGCCTTTTCATATTCATTCTGATAAATATATAAAGAAGCCAGGTCATGGTAAGCTTCATAAAATTTAGGATCTAAATAAATTGCCTGCTGAAACTGTTTTTCAGCTTGCTTAAAATCTCCGGATTGCCTATAGGAAAGCCCCAGGTTACGAAAAGTATTCCTATCCTTATATATCTGTATTGTTTTTTGCAAGATTTGCTGAGCTTCTTCCTGTAAATCTAACTGGTAATAAGCCGAACCGAGCGCATGCATTATCCTGCCATTCTTAGTATCATATAGAGCTGCTTTCTTAAAATATTCTAACGCCGTATCATTATCCTGCTCGGCAAAATATTTAGCACCTGGAAAATAATTGAGCTCTGCCAGATAGGGTTTTAGGGCAATTTCCCATAATACGGCCACTGCCATTATAATTAGCATAACTATTACTATTTTCAGGAATAAAGCATTAGATTTAAACTGGATAAGAACAACATTTTGGGCAGAATCATTCCCTTTATTTCCCCCAGCCAGATTGATATTGGCCATTGTTAAGCCCAATAAAATAAAAAACGTTGATCCCAGCACCGGCACATGAAATGGAAAGGTAAAAAGACAATGGGTAAGAAAGCAGGTAATACCCATTAATAGACCGAAAATGATAATTTTATCATCTTTATCTTCTTCTCTCTCCAAATATTGATAAACCAGGTAATAGAAAACAAAAATGATGGCTAAAAAAGAAACTAAGCCCACAATGCCTGTTTCTGCAGCTAAATGTAAATATTCATTGTGAGCTTCTGCCGCTTTACCGCTATACTTTATATATGCAGGGTGATTTAACAGATAGGCCGCTTGATAATCCAGATAATGGTAGGAGAAGGCACCAATGCCCAACCCCAAAACTGGTTTATCTCTAATCATTTCCATGGTGGTTCCCCAGATTAAAAAGCGGGTATTGTGGAAGGGTCATCCTTATCAAAAGTAGAGGCGGCTCTCTCAATCACGGTTAACCTGCTCTTATTGAGGAGATTCTCGGTGGAATAGATGACAGTAATAACTAAAAAAAAGATTAGTAAAACAATAAGCCATTTTTTATTATTCCGAAAAACTTCCCATAGCCTATATCTGGAAATAATAATTAATGAAAATAATAAAGTCATTCCGATGCTTATCCAGATGCCCCTGCTCTGACCTATCATTAATGCGCTATAAAGAATGGCTAATAAAAGAAAGAATGTAATTTTAGATCCTCCATTGGCTTCCAGTAAGAAAAAAGAAAAGGCAATGGGAAATATCATAGCCAGATAATTGGATATCCAGTTTTTTTGCCCAATGGTAGAAGTCAATTGACCAAGGTAGCTATAGTAAGGATCCAAACCATAATATTGAAGCAAGGTATAAAGAGCAACCAAAAAAGAGCTCACCAAAAAAACCTTGACAATAGTATTAAAATCTTTCTCAGATTGAATTAAATTAAATACTATAAAAAGTAAAATTAGATAGGATAAGAAGTAAAGATAATGACCTAAATTTACTGTAATGTTATTGCCACTAAATAAGGATATAGTTAATATAATGCTAAAAAAACACAGTGATATATTTAATTTGCTTTTTATCCAGATTATCTTTCCTGATGATAATATCTCTATTAATCCTAAAAAAAGAAAAATTATAAGGAATAATATCAGAATGAATGTTTGATTAGTTCTATGATGGTAGACTTCTTTATAGATAAATAAAGAAATGAGTAAAATAAAAATAGTGAGAATAGTTAATAATAATTTGTGATGAGCATCCCGGTGGAAAGGAATATTATTCAAATTGCTTTTTCCTTAATGGTATAGTTATTTATATTATAAATTATTATATTCAATACATAAATAAAAAGCTCCCTTAATTTAAATTAAGGGAGCTTTTTATTTATCATTAAAAAATTATCTCTGTGCAGTAAGCTCATCGCCCACAGTTACTGATGCTGTTTTTCCATAACCCTGGAATGTAAAACAACTAAAATCACCAGCAGTACATACGTCAACAACAACAATTCCTGGCGCAGCTGCTGTACCAACAGCATCTGCAGTACTATCAAAGGGATTCTGCATGTTCCCCGCAAGAGCAACATCAACCGCTGCAGCTAAATCACTAAGTGAACCATCAGCTAATTCTGCCTGTACTAAAGTCTGGGCAGTACCAGCATTAGCCTTTACGATTGCTTCCTTCGCTTTTTCCTGCTGACCGGAATATAGTCTTAATCCTAACAGAGCCAGGATACCGATGATAGCCACCACGACCATCAATTCAATCAAGGTAAAACCTTTTTTATTTTTGTGTAAGTACATGAACATTTTTAAATTTTCCTCCAATTTTTTATTAGTATTTAGCCGTTAGTATCTAGTATTTAGTAATTAGTAAGAACATTATATTCTTACTTGAAAGTTAGCAGCTGTCAAGTTTTTTAATTTTCAGTGGTAATTTTTCTGTGTTGATAATTCCATTTAAACCATTTATTTAAATAATAAGGCAAGTAAATGAGATTTACTTTATTAATTAATAATAATTTTCGGAACCATCACTTCCTTTCTTCAGTAATCTCGCATATTTTTGCCATATCCCTTACTATTTTATATGACTCTCTCTTCCTATTTTATAGATTAACTGCTTCTCTTATGGTTATTCCCTATAAAAATTTTTTTAGACAGAATCCCTGTTATTTTTTTGCTTCCAGGTGATTTCCAAAAACCCAGCCGGTCTCCTCATCATTTACGCCATTGACATAAAATACGGCAGGATTGTCCTCATCATCCACAAAGACAAAGACCCAACCGCCATTACCTTCTCCGCTGGGTTCAGAGGTACTTATTCCAGGAATATTAGATTGTTGCCGTTGGCCAGCAGGAAGATGAATACGGGAACTGTCAATAATATCATCTACCATTGCCCAGACCTCTGAACTGCTTATTGTAGTATCAACTAACTCAGCCTGGATAAGGGTGTGTATGGTGGCAACATTGCCTTTCAACAAGGCATCCTTGGTTTTGCTCTGCTGACCGGCATATATCCTGAGCCCGATTAATGATATAATTCCGATGATGGCGACTACGACCATTAGCTCGATTAAGGTAAAACCTTTAGGGTGTTTTTTTACTCTTTTATTATCCATATTTTTTCCTATTTTTGTCCTCAGATAAAAAAGTGTTAAGTAATTATTAACTATTCTAAATAATATCTGTAAAATAAAAATTTCATTTCCATATATTTATTATTCCCTATTTTTTAAAATATTAGACAATAATAATGATTTTTAGGGGAATTATTTTTGGTTTTTGGTTGAAAGTTTTTGGTTTTTCGTAAAATCGTTCCGGATATAATGGGATGAGATTGCTTTGTCGCTTTGCTTCTTTTACTTAATTATATTTTCTTCAAATTATAAGGTATATTTGGTATTTATTCTTAACTAAAAACTTTTAACCATTACCTGCAAACTATTTTCTCTTAATCATTTCCACATAAACGCTATATGATACCTGCTTAGCTTTCGCCTATAGTGATAGATTATTGGGGAATTCTACTTTTTCGATAGCATCTTTGACGGCAAAAATGCGAATATTATTATCAAAGGAATCAATAGGATAAATAAAAAATCCTTTTTTCAGGGGATTGTAACTGTAGCTGGTACCATACAGCTTTTCACCGTCCTTGAAATTTACGATGATACGACGCTGGGTAGGAGAATTGTAAGGATAATTTTCAAAAGTTCTTACTTTTTGATACTTGCGGTTCCCTATGAAATCTTTGACAAAAAAGATGGCTTTAAGTTCATTTAATCTTATTTCCAATCTTTCTTCATTAGAATATTCCTTTAAGGGGTGAATGATAACCATTTCCCGCTCAGGATTAAAATTTTCCATCCAACCTTTTATTATAGAGCTGTCCTTATATTTAATTACTAACTTATGTCCTGCCATTTAGGGTATCCAACCGAATTATAGTATTGCGTCTTGCGTAGTGCGTCTCAAAAACTAACATATATATCCTAATCAACATTTAAATTAATTTTCTTGATTAAATTTGAAATCATTCTAGAAAGATGGATCAATTTTTTCTAATACATTTATCCTATCATGCTCACTAATATAGGATATTTCTTGAGCAATAATAATTTGGATTTCTAGCTCAGCACAACTACCTAATACCTAAAGCGATAAATAGAGAATGTCGGTATTCTTTATTATGGTATCTCCTGAATACATTAGCAATATTCGGGGGTATGGAAATAACTGAGCGTCTTATTTGTAATGTCAAGCCATATAATTCACTTTTAGGAAAGCATCGTGCTAAAAGATAAACTTCTTTGACCATCCCCATTCCCAATTGCCATATTTTGAGATCCTGAAAACTCTGTATTTTCTTTTCTGACATTTCTATTGTTTCTCTTTCATTACTTTAACGCATTACGTAATACTAATGACGCATCACGAGTTTAGTTTTCGTAGATGTAAATATCAAAGTCATCGCTACCAAATTTTTTAACATGTACTTTTTCCAGAGCACTATTTGGTACAAATACACGGTCATTGTTGTCTTGCTGATCAATGGGGAAAACAAAGAAGCCACTCCGTTCTAAAGAAAAACTGTGAGTGGTGCCGTAAAAATTCTCTCCATCCTTAAAAATTACGATAATCTTACGCTGGGAAGGAGGACCGGAAGAATAACCTTCAAAGGTTCTAACTTTTTTATAATCCTTATTACCCTGAAAACTCTTGACAAAAAAGACCGCCTTTATAGCATCAAGTCTTATTTCCACTTTTTCATCTTTAGCTGTTTCTAATTCTTCGTCGACCAGATAAATATGAAAAAAATCTTTACTGGGATTAAAATCTGTGGTGTATCCTTTTATGATGGTACCATCATTATTTTTAACTACTATCTTTTTCCCCAACATTGTCCGGCTCTCCTTTTATATTCATAGATTTTTTCTTAATTCTTCTATAGCCTCTTGCTTGATGCGAGAAACCTGTCTTTGAGTTAATCCTAATTTCTTTGCCACACTAATTTGTGTTAAATCCTTAAAGAAGAGGTAATATATTACTTGCTTCTGAATATTCTTCAGAGCATGTAAAGCATTTTTTAATTGAATATTATCCTCAACAGGTAATTGAAAAGAACGATATTCCCTACTTTTAATCTGTTCTAAAATGGGAATATTTTCCTGCTCATTTGTCCTTAATTCTTTATCTAAAGATACTATCTGCACTGCATTCCTTCCCTTTAATATTTCTCTGATACCATCTTCAGTAATATTAAATTGCTCAGAAATTTCTCTAATGGAAGGAAATTTCCTATACTCCTTTCTATATTTTTCTACATATTTATCAATTTTTCGGTTAAACTCTCTTATCCAATGGGGTATCTTTACAACAGTATGTTTATCCCTGATAAAATGTCGTATCTCTCCGTTAATAAGCCAGGTAGCATAGGTTTCAAATTTAATGCCTTTTTCCTCATTAAAAAGCTGAAAAGCATTGAGTAATCCTATATATCCAATCTGCTCCAGATCTTCAAAAGGTTCTCCTGAATTAATATGCTTCCTGGCAATAAACCTGACCAAAGGCTTATATTTATTAATGGTATCATCACTAATTTTGTTTATTTCTTATACCTTCTTTTCTTAATTTCCTGTTTAATTTTAATAATATCAATCGTATCCTGCAAATCAATCTTTTTTCTTCTTCTCGCATCAATGGAAACTTCTTGTGCCGCTTTGCGAGCCTTTAAGGCTTCCTTTAGTATCTCTGGTGATAGGTCAAGCATCTCGGAAAGCTCTTTAATATCTGGAAATCTATTGAATTGTTTTCTATAAGCAGTAAGCATCTGATTCAACAATTTATTTATCATAATAGACAGCCAATCAGGTACATCCACTTTTTTATTTTTTTCTCTGATATAATTACGTATTTCACCACAAATCAAGATCCGGGCATATTCCTGAAAGGCAATACTTTGATTGATTTGATAGAGGTTTGCTGCATTTAACAGACCGATGTAACCTACCTGTAATAGTTCTTCTTCTGGTTCCCCTGAGTTCTGAAATTCCTGGACAATCTCTCGTAAAAAATCCAGATGTTCTTCAATCTTTTTATCTATATTGCTTTGCTCAGAACTACTATTCACTACTTCTTTTCTTATCACAATATTTATACTCCTTTTCTGCTTTTTACTGAACCAGATTAACCATGCTGAAGATAGGTAAATACATAGCTATTACCATAACGCCAACTACTAAAGCTACGGCTGCCATCATGATCGGCTCAATTACTGCAGTCAGCTGTTCTACTGCTCTTTCCACTTCCTGGTCATAAAATTGGGATACATTTAACAACATTGTTTCCAACTCTCCACTCTCTTCACCTACCAATATCATCTGAGTAACCATGGGCGGGAAAACCTTGCTTTCCTCTAAGGGCGCCGAAATACTCTGTCCTTCCTTGATGCGATCTGCTGCTTTCAGTACTGCATCAGCAAGAATATCATTACCAATGGATTCTGCTGATACTCTCAGTGATTGAATGATGGGAACACCACTACGGATTAAGGTTCCAAGGGTTCTGGTAAAGCGGTTAATGGACGTTTTAAGAAATAAATTACCAAATATTGGTAATTTTAATTTTATGCGGTCAATATTTTTATGACCCTGTTTAGTACGGCTGTAAGAAATAAATAAAAAAACTAAGAGAGCTGCTAATGCCAAAAATACATACCAAAATCGGTTAAAGACTTCGGTAAATATAACCAGCATTTTGGTTAAAAAGGGAAGGTCTCCTCCAAATTGTTGAAACATTCCTACAAATTGGGGAAGAATAAAGGTTAACATAAATATTCCCATTACCAGGGCTGCTCCCATTATAAATCCAGGGTAAGTCATAGCTGATTTTATTTTTTGTCGTAGTTCATATTCTTTTTCGGTTAAAGTTGCCATTCGATTTAAAATATCATCCAGCACTCCGCCCATCTCCCCGGCTTTAATCATATTAATATAAAGTTTGGAAAAGGTCTCCGGATGACTGGCAAAGGCATCAGCGAGTGTAGCACCACGCTCAACACTTTTTTTGATATCCTCTACCTTTTGAGCTAAAAGCTTGTTTTCAGTCTGTTTGGATAATATCTCCAAGCAATTAACCAGAGTAAGACCGGCGCTGATCATAGTAGCAAACTGACGGTAAAAGATTGCCAAATCTCTTATTTTGATGGTCTTAAAAAGGGTTATTTCGGTAGAAATAAATCTCTGACTCTTTTGTTCTACTGAAATAATAAAATATTTCATCTCTCTTAGCCGGTCAATAACTGCTTCTCGGTTATCTCCTTCTATTACTCCGGTAAAAATTTGCCCTGAATTGTCTCGAGCTCTATAGGAAAATGTAGGCATTTTAGAATTTCACCTCCTCGACATATTTTTTGTGATAGCTTAATTCTTCATGTGCTGAAAATAAGTCTACCGTTATATCATATTGCCTATATTGTTTACATTCGTTTTGTATTATGAGACCTAAATATAGTAATGAGTATTTAATCAATCTGATTTATAATTTTTATTATTATATTAATAGTACTTACAAAATTATCGTAAATCCAGAATATTTTTTTGTTTACATTAATGGGTAGATAATTTATCTGTAAACTAAAAAATTATCTGCTTCCTAATGCCAACATATACTACCGGCACATCAGTTAGAGGTGGCTCTTATCACTTCTTCCAGTGTGGTAATGCCTTCCCTGATTTTTAGCAAACCATCTTCCTTCAAGGAAATCATGCCATTTTTCTTAATGGCAGTATCTCTAATTTCAGTCAGAGAAGCATTCCTATAAATTAATTCCCGAATGGATTCATTAATTACCATCAATTCCACAATGGCAGTTCGACCTTTATATCCAGTCTGCTTACAGTGAGGACATCCCTCACCATAGAATAATCTTATTTCATCAGGAGCAATGTTAAATTCCCTCATAACCATCTTTATCCCATTGGTGAGAGGCACTTCTCTTTTACAATAAGAGCAAATCTTACGCACCAGTCTTTGTGCTAGTACTCCTATCACTGAAGAAGATATTAAAAATGGTTCAATACCCATGTCAACCAATCTGATGACCGAACTAGGAGCATCATTGGTATGCAGGGTACTTAAGACCAGATGCCCGGTCAACGCTGACTGAATAGCGATTTCAGCTGTTTCCCTATCTCTGATTTCTCCTACTAACATAATATCCGGATCCTGACGCAAAAAACTACGCAATCCGGCAGCAAAAGTAAGACCAATTTTAGGTTTGGCTTGTAATTGATTTACACCATCCAGACGGTACTCCACCGGGTCTTCAATAGTCATTATCTTTTTTTCATTAGTATTTAAAATATTCAAGGCGGCATATAAAGTTGTAGATTTACCGCTACCAGTTGGCCCGGTAACCAAAATAACTCCATTTGGTTTTTCAATTAGTTCCTGAAACTTCATAAAATTATCTTCAGAAAAACCGATTGATTTTAGATCCAGCATAATTTGGGCTGGATCTAAGATTCTCAAAACAGCACTCTCACCGTTTACAGCAGGTATAGTAGATACCCGAAAGTTTACTTCGCGACCATGAACCTGCACCTTGATTCTACCATCTTGAGGAAGACGGCGTTCAGCTATGTTTAAATTGGACATAATTTTTATACGGGAGATGATAGCCATATGTAAACTTCTAGGGGGAGACATAATGTCATGTAGTATTCCATCAATTCGGTATCTTACTTTAAGAAATTTGTCACCATAAGGTTCAATGTGAATGTCGCTGGCTCCTTCTTTAATAGCTCTGAGCATAATAAGGTTAACCAGGGTAATAACAGGAGCCTCATGGCTTTCGCTGACACTCCTGGTGATTTCCATTTCTTCAGCCTCTTCTTCTATTGCAGTTACCGGGAGCGAGGTAATCTCACCTATCATCTGCTGCCAATTTTCCGTAATTCCGTATACTGAATCTAAAGCTTTAGTAATATCATCACTAAAAGCTAAATATGGTTCTATTTCATAACCTGTCTTGATTCTAATCTCGTCATGAATATAAACATCTAAGGGATTAGCCATTGCCACAACTAATTTATCATTCTTTTTTCCAATGGTTATCAGACTGTGTTTACGAGATATCTCCTCGGATAGCATTGCTACCATAGCTGGATCAAAAGTCTTTTCCTCTAAATCTACATAGGGTACTCCGATTTCTTCAGAGAGCAACTGCATCATCTCTTTTTTTCTAATTAAATTCATTTCCAGGATTATTGTTTGAATAGAAAAATTGTTTTCTCCCTGCTTTTTGCAAATCTCTTCTATCTCTTTGCTATTAATAATCTTTTTATTAATCAGCAAATTTAATAAGAATTCACCGGTAATCCCCTTTTCTTTGACAAAACGAGCCATTGTTTTAACCTCTTTTAGCTATTTATTCAACAGCTGATATTAATTAAAACTTTTTATTTCAATAAACATAATCTCAAGTAAGTTTAATAGTATTATTCTACATCTATTTTATAGATTTTCAATTTATTTAGATTTATATTGGTATTATCTATAATATTATAATATTCTTTTATTAATTATACCTTTACTAAATAGAAAGGGCAAATTTCATCTTTCTTGGATTATGTTGGCCATTTCCCTTTAATTAATCTTATTTTATCATTTTTTAGCCAGAAAGATATTAAAAATCGCTCCAAACTACGATTAACAATAGTAGTACCCAGCGAATCAGACTGACTTAAGGGGCAAACCAGTATAGTTAATAGTTGTAAGCGATTGCCTCCCAATATATCAGTGAATATCTGATCTCCAACCACTGCTGTCTCTTTATTTTTAGTATTCATTACTCTCATCGCTTCCAGGAAAGGTCCTTTCATAGGTTTATAGCGGCTGTAAAAAAATGGGATATCCAGCTGATTGCCAATATCTGAGATATTATTGTGGGTATTAGAAACAAGGCTAATTTTTATTCCATTCTGTTTTACCTGTTCAATCCAGGAAGCAATCCTGTTATCCAGATATTTATTTCCCCATGGGACTATAGTATTGTCCAGATCAACAATAATTCCTTTGATGCTTTTCTTTTCATTCAGTTTATTTATATCTATAGAATAAATATTTTCCAGATAGACATCAGGGAAAAATAATTTATAGAAGCGAAACATAAAAAGCTCCTTCAGGCTTTGATTCTTTTTAAATCAAACTTCTCTTAATTTATCTATTTGGGAATTGATATTGCTGGTAATGATATTAATAGCCACTTTATTTAAGCCTCCCTGGGGTATAATGATATCAGCGTATCGTTTTGATGGTTCCACGAATTGTAAAAACATGGGTTTTACCCGATTAAGGTACTGCTCTACTACTGAGGTAAGGCTTCTTCCTCTCTCTTTGGTATCTCTCATCAATCTGCGGATAAAACGTTCATCTGAGTCGGTATCTACATATATTTTGATATGTAGCATATCTCGAATTATTTTTTCTTCCAGAACTAATATACCTTCCAAGATAATAACATCGGCAGGACGCACTTTCTTGGTCAACTTTTTTCGGGTATAGTCCTGAAAAGAGTATACTGGCACCTGAATAGTCTTACCTTTTATTAGCTGATTAAGGTGATCCAGCAACAATTGATTATCAAAAGCAGAGGGATGATCAAAATTGAATTTTTTTCTCTCTTTCAGGGCAAGATGAGATAGGTCTTTATAATAGGCATCCTGAGCAATAATTATCGCTTTTTTCTTTTTGATACCCTGGCAGATATTTTTAGCTACAGTGGTTTTTCCACAGCCAGTACCTCCGGCAATTCCAATAATCAGGGGTAACATTTATAACTCCTTTAATAGTATACCATATATCGTTTAAATTGGTCGTTAGTATTCATTATTCAGTAGCTAGTATAAAGTTATAAGTTTTTGGTTTTCAGTTTGAATCTCATCTGGCATAAGTGGATGAGATTGCTTCGCTCCCTTCGGTCACTGACAATGACCGAAAAGAAAAGGCTACTTGTAATGATAATTTCGTTATATGTTATGACTCATTCCTATTGCGTGAATCATAGGCAAAGGTTTCACCTAAAGAAAAGTTTAACCAAAAACTAAAAACCTGTAACCAAAAACTTTAAACTACTTTCCTTTATTCCCACAGAAAATTATGGTTTATTATCCAGATGTTCCTGATAAGTTCTAGAAAAAACATGTTTTCCATCCTTACCCAGGACAAAATAAAAATAATCTTCCTCTATGGGATAGACTGCCGCTAAAATCGACTCCAGCCCGGGATTGCATATTGGTTCAGGCGGTAATCCTGGATACAGGTAAGTATTAAATGGTGATTCAATAGTTAAGTCTTGCTCGGTTAATCTCTCCTGCGGTTTATCCAGTAAATATTGAATAGTAGCACAGGATTGTAAAAACATACCCTCTGATAATCTATTATAAAAAACCGAAGCTATCCTGGGCTTATCTTCTGTTCCCTGGGCTTCCTTTTCAATAATAGAAGCTAAAATAATTATCTGATGAAAGTTTAAACCAGCAGGAAAATTCTGTTCAGGATTGATATGTTTATAGACTATATCCTCAAAGTTTTTCTGCAGCAACTTGAGAACATTTTCTGCTCCAATATTTTTGGGAAACTCATAGGTATCAGGAAACAAATACCCTTCTCGATACTGATTTTCTTCTTTAATAAAATTTAGAAATACTTCATAGTCTACAATTTCCCTATCTGCTAACAAACGAGCAATCTGTTTGGCTTGAAAGCCCTCAGGAATAGTTATACGATAAAGCAGCACCCTCCCTCTAATCAGCTGATCAATTATCTGAACAAGATTCTGGGCAGAACTGAATCGGTATTCACCAGACTGTAACAGTGCATCAGTTTTCATAAATTTCGTTATTACCTGAAAGGGGTAATTATAAGGCCTGATAACGCCTTCCTCTTCCAATAATTGCCTAATTTGAGCGCTATTATAACCATAGGGTATTTTAATGATCTTTTCTATCGGCTCATCTATTTTTACTGGTATAAAAATCCAGGCAGCAGATAGCATTAATGCTAAAAATCCTACGGAGAATAAAAAAATTAAGAGATTAAAAAATCTGTTAATTATTGTTTTCATTCTTTTGCTTACCTTTGCGGTCCAGATAGGACTGCAATATAATCACTGCAGAAAGTCGGTCAATCACCTTTTTTCTCTTTGCCCTGCTGGTATCAGCTTCCAGTAGCACTTGTTCGGCTCTCACTGTACTTAATCTCTCATCTTCAAAATCTATCGGTAAGCTACTGAGCTGTTTTAGTTTTTGTGCGCATTCCTGTACCTTTTTCGCCTGTGGTCCCAGTGTTCCATTCATATTCTTTGGTAATCCAAAAACAAGCTGTTCCACTTTTTTCTCTTGGATTATTTTCATAATTTTTGGGCAGATTTCCTGCTCTGACTGTACCTGGATAGTTGGTAATCCTTGAGCTGTTATACCCAGGGCATCACTTAAAGCCAGTCCAATTCTTTTTTCTCCCAGATCTATTCCCAGTATTCTCAAATTATTATTCTCCTTCATTGCCTATTTTTTAATACATCGATAGAATTTAGTAATAATTATTTATTATTATAATGATAATACAGGAAAAAGAAAGTAAATGTGGATAATTGGTAGAGAAGTAAAAGTATTTTTTATTATTAAAGCTGAATATATTGTTCAATATTCTGAAAGATAGCTCTTAATTGAGTCTGATCTGTCCCGCCAGCTTGAGCAAAATGCCTTTTGCCGCCACCATGTCCATTGATGTCTTTAGCCAGAGGGGTAATGATTTTTCCGGCATCATAGCCCTTGTTAATTAAATCATCAGTGACCATAATAATTAAATTAATCTTCTCTTCTTTTAATTTTGTGGCTAGAATAATTATTCCCGAATGTATTTTTTCCTTAATCAAATCACCTACTAATCTTAATTCTGTTTTATCAGAAGTGTCGAGAATTGCTGAAACAACGGTTACTTCATTCATAACTTTTCGCCCCTGGATAATTTTTTCCAGTCGGTAGGGAAGCGTATTTTTCCAGAGTAAACGATATTCTCGCTTTAAAGATTCATTATCTGCTAATAGCTGCTGTAATTTCTGAAGCAATCTATCCTGTGGAACATCCAGTATATTCTGTAATTCCTGCAACATAGTTTCCTCTTTTTTTATACTCTCCCATGCTTTTTCCCTGGTAACTGCTTCAATTCTTCGTATTCCACTGCCTATTCCCTGTTCAGATACGATTTTAAAGATACCTATTCTGGAAGTCTGATCCAGATGAGTACCTCCACAAAGCTCCTTGCTAAAACCGCCAATATCAACCATCCGAACCTTTTCTCCGTATTTCTCACCAAATAGAGCTAGAGCTCCTTTCTGTCGGGCAGTATTAAAGTCAGTTATTTCAGAGGTAATTTGATGGTTTTCGCTTATTTTTTGATTAATTAGTTTTTCAATCTGATCTAGTTCTTCCTTTTTTAAAGGAGCATAGTGAGTGTAATCGAATCTCAAGTGTTCTGAGTTTACTGACGATCCCGCTTGTTTGACATGACTTCCCAGCACTTCGCGTAAGGCATAATGCAGTAGATGGGTAGCAGTGTGATTAGCAGCAATAGCAATTCTTTCTTGATTATCAATCTGGGTTTTGACCATTTGATCTTTTTGGAAGGAACCTTTTTCTATCTGTACATAATGCACTATCAATCCTTCCAACGGTATTTGGGTATCATAAACATGAGCAATTGAATTTGAATTATCAGTGCTAATAATAGTCCCGGTATCTCCTTTTTGACCACCTTTTTCTGCATAAAATGGTGTTTCCTGCAATATTATCATTCCTTGCTCACCAGAAGTAAGCTCTTCTACCTTTTCAGAGCCATTCAGGAGAGCAATAATTTTAGTACTGGAAGAAACCTGGGCATAGCCACAAAATTTAGTATCTCCACTGTAAGACCAAATAGTTCGAAAAAGTTTTTCCTGTTTTTCCAAAAGACTACGATCTGACTTTCCCAATCCCCAAGATTGACGGGAACGTTCTTTCTGCTCCAGCATATATTTTTCATATTCCTGTTCGTCTACTGATAATCCTGATTCGTATAGAATATCTCTGGTAATCTCTAAAGGGAAACCATAGGTATCATAAAGGGTAAAGGCGTCTTTGCCGGTTAAAATCTTCTGGTTACCACTTCTCAATCTTTGAATGTATTCTTCCAGAATAGTAAGACCAAGATTAAGGGTTTCCTGAAAACGTTGTTCTTCTGTTAAAATAATTTCATAGACAGTTTTTTCTCTTTCTTTAATTTCAGGATAGGCTTTGTGCATGATTTGGACCACCTGAGGAGCAATATCATAAAGAAATGGTTCATTAAAATTAAGTAACTTACCATAGCGATAAGCTCTTCTTAGCAACATTCTTAATACATATCCCCTGCCCTCATTAGAAGGAAGAATGCCATCTGAAATCATAAAAACCATTGCCCGAATATGATCTGAAATTACCTTTAAAGCAGTATCATTTTTTTGATTCTCACCAAAAGAGATTCCTGCTTTTTGGGCAGTATTCTGAATAATGGGATAGAATAAATCTGTTTCAAAATCTGAGGAGACTTTTTGTAACACCGAAGCAATTCTTTCCAAACCTAAACCGGTATCAATGTTTTTAGACGGTAAGGGATCAAGTGAACCATCTTTATTGCGATTATATTGCATAAATACCAGATTCCAAAGCTCCAGGTAACGTTCATCTTCCCCGACTCCACCATTCTTACCAGAAGCCCTTTCAGGACCCAAATCAATATATATTTCGGAGCAGGGCCCACAGGGACCTTCTGGACCAACTTTCCAAAAATTATCTTCCTCTCCCAGTTTTACTATGTGCTCTCCCGGTAATCCAATCATCCCATGCCATAAATCAAATGCCTCATCATCGTCTTTATAAACTGAGACATATAAAACCTCTTTCGGGAAACCAATTACTTCAGTAAAGAATTCCCAGCTCCACATTATTGCTTCTTTCTTAAAGTAATCACCAAAAGAGAAATTACCCAGCATTTCAAAAAAGGTATGGTGACGAGCAGTCTTCCCTACATTTTCAATATCATTAGTTCTAAGACATTTTTGGGAGGTTGTTGCCTTCTTCAGTGGCGATTTCACTTGACCTAAAAAAATAGGTTTAAAAGGAACCATACCGGCAATGGTAAACAAAATAGTTGGGTCTTCTGGAATAAGAGAAGCACTGGGCATTATCTTATGTCCCTTAGATTGAAAAAATTGTAAAAAGGCTTCTCTAATTTGATGACTGCTCATCTTTTTCATGGAGAACTCCTTATTAAAAAAATAACCAGAATTATATTTATATGAGCTGGGATTTGCTAATCCTAAATAAAAATTAATAAATATTAAAAATCATTATATTGCTACTCGGAATACTTCGTCAATGGTGGTAATTCCTTCTAAAGCCTTTACTACTCCACTATCGAGAAGGGTTTTCATTCCATAGCGGATAGCAACTTCTTTTATCTCATTACTGGAGGTTTTTTTCAAAATCATAGAACGAAGTTCATCACTTATACCAATCATCTCAAAGATTGCTATTCTGCCATAATAACCAGTATGTTTACAATAATCACAACCTTTACCACGATAAAGCTTAATGCTTTCTTTGGCCGGTAGCTGGATATTTAGATTTAGATTATCAAAAATACCTTCTTCCGGTATATATTCCTCCATACATCGCTGACAAATTTTTCGAACCAGCCTTTGAGCCATAACTCCAATTACTGAGGAAGAAATAAGGAATGGCTCTACTCCCATATCAATCATACGAGTTAGAGAGCTAACTGCATCATTAGTATGAAGAGTACTAAAAACAAGGTGTCCGGTTAAAGCGGACTGTACTGCAATATGAGCAGTCTCTGCATCTCTCATCTCACCAATCATAATAATATCAGGATCCTGACGCAAAATAGAACGCAGGGCATTGGCAAAGGTAAGATTGATTTTAGGTCTTACATTTATTTGATTTATTCTTTCCAGTTTGTACTCCACAGGATCTTCTACTGTAATAACATTTTTTTCAATAGAGTCAACTTCATTTAAGGCAGCATAGAGAGTGGTGCTCTTTCCACTTCCAGTAGGTCCGGTAATAAGAATAATGCCATAGGGATTGTTAATCATCTGACGGAATTCCTGTAATTGGATTTCTGTAAAACCGATATTATCCAGGGAAATAACTCCCTGACTCTTATCTAAAAGGCGCATTACTATCTTTTCATCATAAGCAGTAGGAATAGAAGATACCCTTAAATCAACTTCCCGGGCTCCAAAGCGAAGCTGAAAACGACCATCCTGAGGTAATCTCCTTTCAGCAATATCCATATACGACAATATCTTAATCCGGGATATTACTGCCGGCTTAATCCTGGCTGGCAGCATACGGATATCATGAAGGATACCATCAATACGATAACGAACCAAAAGACCCCTTTTGTTGGGTTCCAGATGGACGTCACTGGCTCTCTCTTTTATTGCATCTACAATTATCATATTTACCAGCTGAATAACAGGGGCTTCCTGACTGATAGCCTCCAGAGTAGAAAGATTCACTTCATCACTAAAATCACTAACTGAAGCCACATCAACTCTTTCCAGCAGATCATCAAAATGATACCCGGTGTCATAATAATTACTCAGGGCATTAAGTATTTCATTTTCATTGGCAAATTTAGGATTAACATCCATTTTGGTATATTCTTTGATATAGTCAATTGCGTTGACATCCAGTGGGTTAGCCATTGCTACCGTTAAGGTATTATTTTCCTTATTGAGAGGTATTAGCTTATAACGTAGAGCAATCCTCTTAGGAATGAGAGACACTATTTCTGGATCCAGAATAACATCTTCTAATTCTACATATTCAGTCTCGTAAACATGCTGCAACGCCTCATTAAGTTGTTTGGAAGAAATTACTCCCTGACTGATTAAAATCTCTCCGATTTTCTTTTTACTATCAATCTTCTGAGCTTCCAGGGCTTTCTTTAATTGTTCAGAGTTAACAATGCCCTGATTTATTAAAATTTCACCTAATCTTAAATTAGAAAGGTAGGTTTTTTTCCTATCTCCAGTTTCCAATGTTTTACCTCTTAATTACTTTTTTTTAAAACTTAAAATATCACCAAATATATCTTTAAACAAGATTCGATCATAGCCTTCTTTCTTATTATAATCCTTTATCAACCTTTTCTGAACTTCTTTTTCTGCTCTTCTAATACTGAGACTGATTTTTTTTCTTCTGTCATCAACTTTAGTTACCAAAGTTTGTACTGTATCACCTACCGCCAGAACACTATCTACTTTGTCAATTTTATGATTAGATATTTCAGAAAGAGGTACCAGACCATCAATATTTTCTTCTAGGTTTACGAAAGCACCAAAATCAGTTATATTAACTACTTTTCCTTCCACAATAGTGCCCACTCCATATTTTTTTCTAATTTCGATCCAGGGATTAGCAAGAAGACGCTTACGACTTAAAGTTATCTGGACTTTTTCTGAATCAATTTCTATTATCTTTAATTCTAACTGGTCACCTTTTTTAAGTACCTGGTTGGGATGTTTAATCTCTTCCCAGGTAATTTCTGAAAATGGTAAAAATCCTTCAATTTCTTCATCAAGAGAGATAAATGCACCAAAATTTTTCAATCTTCTTACTTCTCCATTTACTGTATCATTAACCTTATATTTTGTTTCGATGTTCTGCCAGGGATTGGGTAAGGTCTGTTTTCTGCTCAAGAATATTAAACGATCTTTTCTATCAATTTTAATTACTTTCAACGGTAATACTGCATATTTCTTTAATATACTGGAAGGTTTTTCAATGTATTTCCAATCAATTTCAGAAAGATGGATAATCCCTGAAACTCCGGGTTCTAATTCTATGTTTGCTCCATAAGAGGTTACCTGGGTTATTTTGCTCTCTACAGTACTTCCCACAGCATATTTTTCATCAATGTTTGTCCAGGGATCTTCCATAAGTTGTTTTAACCCTAAAGATACCTTTTTCTTTTCCTTATCAATATCTAAAATTCTAACCTTAATTACTTCATCCTCTGATAAAACTTCATGCGGTGCTCGGGTATAAGCCCAGGACATATCAGAAATATGAAGTAAACCATTCAATCCCTCTTCTAATTCGATAAATGCCCCAAAATCCTTAATACTTATAACCTTTCCCTCAACTTCATCTCCCACACTATATTTTTCTTCCACCACATCCCAGGGATTAGGATTTAGTTGTTTTATACTAAGAGATATTTTTTTCTGATCTTTATCAAAATCAATAACCTTTACTTTTATTTCATCACCTTTCTGGATCAGTTTCAGGGGATCTTTGATTTCTTTCCAGGTAATTTCAGAGATATGGAGTAACCCTTCAATGCCTCCAATGTCAACAAAAGCACCAAAATCTGTAATATTAACCACTTTTCCAGTTAGTACCCGTCCTACCTTCAAATTGGCAAGAGTCTTCTGTCTTAGTGACTCTCTTTCCTTTTCCAAAGCAAGGCGATGCGATAATACTAAATTATTTTTCATTCTATCCAGTTTAAGAATAAAGAATGATAATTTTTTACCTACGTATTTTTCTAAATCTTTTTCGGTAATAAATTTTTGTTCTACCTGAGATAAGGGGACAAATGCCTTGACTCCTAAGTCAACAATTAATCCATTAGAGTTTTTCTCAATAACTTCACCCTGTATCGGTTTTTTAGTCTTATAGGCATTAACGAGTTGATCCCATAAGAGTATATAGCGAGCTCTTTCTCGGGAGAGGTAAATTTGTCCATTTTTTTCATCAACCTGCACTATGTAAACATCAATTTCATCATCTACTTCCAGAGTATGGTTTACTTTGTCATGTCCTACACGTAGCAGCGAATCTTCGGTAGCAGGAAGAAAGCCTTCCATCTTGTACTTTATATCAATAAGATATCCCTCTTCATCAACTTTAACAACCTTTCCCCGAATTATTTCCCCTTTCCTGACTTGTTTGAAACCATTCAATGAATCATTCATCATCAAATCCATTTGCTCCTGGCTTTGTGATTCCTTTTTTTCTTCTGCTATATCATTTTGTTTTTCCATGAGCCTGCTATCTCCTCCTTAATTTCTGTGTCAATCTTATCACATATTTAATGCTATTGCTATAAATCGCTAATTTACAGCAACAGCTTTTTTATAACTCTTAATTTTAAAACAATTTTTAAATTTAAACATCATCAAAAAAAATATTTCATTTTAATATCTATATTTTAGGCAAAAATTATTTTCTAATTCTAATTACTTTTGCTTCAGTAATAATATAATCTACCGGGATATCCTTCTCTTCAACAGGTATTTTTGCTAAGATTTGCATCTCAAAGGCTAGGGCAACTGATGAGGCTTTTGGCTTTAACTGGGTTAGAAATTGGTCATAATATCCACCACCTCGTCCTAAACGATGACCCTGGATGGTAAAGGCAACACCTGGCACAATTACCAGATCTAAAACATTTGGTGGATATATTCTGAAGAATTCTCTTTTGGGTTGTAATATTCCCAAATCCCCTACGGCTAGTTCCCTTTCAAAATCATTTACTAAAGAAGGAAGCAATTTATTATCTCTCCGGATGATTAGAGGTATAAATACCCTTTTCTTATCTTTCTGAGCAGATTTTATGATGCTCTGTGTTTGAACTTCATGTTTAGTAGCAATATAGAGCATAATATTAGTCGATTTTCTATAAACATCAAACTTTATTAAAGATTCTGCTATTTTTTTACTATTCTCCAGAATAAATTCTGGTGATAGCTTTCTTCTGCTAATTAAGAGCTGTTTTCTTATAGAATATTTGCTTAACTTGTTTATCATAATACAAATAACAACAAATTGTCAATGGGAATATAGTTTTACTGTTAATAACAAATAATAGAGAATAATGTTGTTCCTGAATTCCTTACCTTAGACCTTTCATAATATTTTATAATTTCAAAATTCTAAACTATCTTTTTATATTTTTTTTGCTACTGTTTAAACTATTAGCATAAATAATAACCCCGCTATGTCGCTAACTTCAAGTTTTGATTCCGTTCCTCAAACAGGTGGATATCTAACCAAATGCTTTATGCTTCCAGTTAATTAACATTAATGTTAATTTTAGGTAACCCTCTCGGGAAACCGCAGGCTTGCATTACACACCCGGAGATCGATTTCCTTTTTTATAAAGTGTTGGGTCAAAACTTATTCAGTTTAGCGTTCACAGCAGGGTAACTTAGCATTTTTATACTGCACATATAATATAGCACATTTATTCAAAAAAAACAATTCCTTCCCTAATGAGTTAAAAGCAATATGTTTTTTAGTTTAAATTTTGCAGTTTTCAGTAAATAGCAATATTAAAGAAACCTCTAAAGTGAAAACTTGAAATATTAAATTGTTTTTAATAGAACAGGATTCTAGGTACGACTTCAGGACATGGGTAACAAAAAACTTCAAGACACAGATAACACTTTCTAATAAAATAACAGCTGAAAACTTATCAAAAAGGAGTGTTCAGCTGATGCCTTGGAGGGAACAAAAAAATAATGGATCAAAGAGAAGAGTTTGTATTGAAATCTTTAAGTGAAGAAGTACCATTTAGTCAGTTGTGTAAAGAATACCATATAGCCAGAAAGACAGGCTAAAAATGGAAAAAGCGATTTCTTGAGGAAGGCAGGACAGGATTGTTCGACCAAAGCAAGAGGCCAAATAATTGTCCTAATACACTCTCAGAAGAAGTCATAATCAAAATTATCCAGATTAGACATCATCATCCAACCTGGGGAGCCAAGAAGATTGCCAGAATCATTGCAGATAAGAAAAACCCAGACACTCCATCGGTAAGCAGCGTCTATCGTATACTGGATAAGGCCAATCTATTAAAGAGAAAGAAATTTCATAAGAGTAAGTCATTACATAAGGAGAACCTGCATCAGCTAATTGAGCCATCTCTTACTAATGATGTATAGACCATCGACTATAAGGGCTGGTGGCTAAGTGAAGACATCAAGAGATGTAACCTGTTGACCATCCGGGACTTAAAAAGCAGATACAATCTGGCAACTAAATTAACTGCCAGACAGGATACCTCTTCAGTCAAAAAAGTCATGGAAGATGTCTTTAAAGAATACGGATGCCAAAGGTGATAAGAAGTGACAATGGAACTCCTTTTGCTGTCTATAATACTCCCCTGGGTATTAGCAGGCTCTCAGTCATGTGGATAGCCTTAGGGATATTACCTGACAGGATTACCCCGGGTAAGCTCTATCAGAATGGTTCTCATGAGAGAAGGCATAGGGATTTAAAACAGGGGAAGCATAAATTATTATCAGAACCTTATCGATCAATGGAGATATTATTACAATCATATCAGGCCACATGAGACCTTGGGGATGGTAACGCCGGCTATAGTTTATAGCCTATCTCCCAGAGACTTTGACGGGTATATAGATGAGATTTGCTATCCCAATGGCTTTGAAAGAAGAAAAGTTTGTAAAAATGGCTATATTAAATATGACAATCAGTCAATCAGGATTACATCATCATTTTCAGGCTATCATATAGGTCTGGCCTATGAGGATGAATATACATTAGATGTATGGTTTAGTAATTTTCCTATAGGTAAAATTGACTTAGTATCATCATCATTTTACACTGTAGCTAAGTAACAGCAGGTGGAAACAGTGTAACCTATGTCCTGAATCAAAAGTGTTACTTATATGTTGGTTAAATACTAAAAATTTTATACTGACGACCAACTACTAACAACTAATTTAACGGTATATGAATATACTGGATCTAGATAATGATTATAAGTCTATTTTTAAATGTAACTCCTTTAGCTGTTCTGGGCTCACCTCTGCCGGAGCTCCTGTGAGTAGACAGGTCGCCTTTTGTGTTTTAGGAAAAGCAATCACTTCCCGTATGGAATTGGCACCTGCCAATAACATTACCAATCTATCCATACCAAAGGCAATACCTCCATGGGGTGGTGCACCATATTGCAAGGCTTCCAGGAGATAACCAAATTTTTGCCTTGCCTCTTCAGGTTTGATTCCCAACAAATCAAATATCTTCTGTTGCAGTTCGGTCTGGTGGATACGAATACTTCCTCCCCCAATTTCATTACCATTTAAGACTAAATCATATGCTTTAGAACGAACCTGATAGGGATTATTATCCAATAGAGGAATATCTTCATCTACTGGAGCGGTAAAGGGATGATGCATAGAGGTATACCTCTTTTCAGCTTGGGAATATTCAAATAAAGGGAAATTGGTTACCCATAAAAATTTATATTGTTTTTCCGGAATTATATTTAAAGTATTAGCTAATTTTATTCGGAGCATCCCAAGTGCTTGACTTACCTTTTCGCTGCTACCAGCCACAATAAAAATGAGGTCACCAGGAGTTATCTGCATTTCATTTTTTATTAATACTATTTCTTCCTCAGTAATATATTTTCCTATAGATGATTGTATTTGATTCCCTTCCTTAAAACGGATATAAGATAAACCACTTAATCCAAATGATTTAATAAAAGGGTCTAAATCATCAATATTCTTACGGGAAAATTTATCGGGCTGTTCTGTCTTTAAGGCACCAATTTTCCCACCACCTGCTATCACATCTAAAAAAGCACTAAATTCAGTTTTCTGAAAAATTACATTTAGGTTATGTATCTCCATTCCATATCTTAAATCAGGTTTATCCACACCATATCTGTCCATAACATCATCATAATCAAATCTGGGAAAAGGTTTCCTTATTTCAATACTCAGTATTTCCTTGAATAAATGAGCCATTAAATCCTCAACAAGACTGAATAACTCATCCCGGTCAATGAAGGACATTTCCATATCCAATTGGGTAAATTCCGGGGCTCGATCTGCTCTTAAGTCTTCATCCCGAAAACATCTTACTATCTGGAAATATTTATCAAAACCGCTAATCATCAATAACTGTTTAAACAATTGCGGTGATTGAGGAAGGGCATAAAAATTTCCCGGATTGACCCGACTGGGAACAATGTAGTCCCGGGCACCTTCGGGTGTGCTTATGGTTAGAAATGGTGTTTCTATATCCAAAAATCCTCTCTCGCTTAAAAAGTTCCGAATTAACTGGCAAACTCGGTGGCGTAATACGAGATTATTTTTCATTTCCGGTCTTCTCAGGTCCAGATAACGAAACTTTAAACGCATATCCTCTCCCACCTCAGAATATTCATTGATACTAAAAGGAGGTGGTTCTGATTGATTTAGAATCCTCATCTGACTAACTTTGACTTCAATTTCACCGGTTTTTAAATTAGGATTTATTGCCTCTTCCCCTCTTGACATTACTTCCCCTTTAATGGCAATAACATATTCATTGCGTATTTTATGCGCCATCAAATGTGCTTCATTAGAAATTTTAGGATCAAAAACTACTTGAGTTTTACCCTCTCTATCTCTCAAATCAACAAAGATAAGTCCACCATGGTCTCGACGGGAATTAACCCATCCCATCAGGGTAACCTTTTCCTTAATATTATTTTTACTCAATTCACCGCAGCTATGAGTCCTTTTCCAGGTTTTCGGCTCATTTTTATCTTGTTCAGGAATAGTCATCTTATTGGTTCACTCCTTATTAATATTAGATATGATATATGGTATAACATGCAAAGCATAGTACATAGCGATTAAAATTTTCTTTAGTCGTTAGTATTTAGTATTTGGTATCTAGTAACTAGTTAATAATATATTTTTTATTAATATTTACTCATTACTTATTACTGTATTCTCTTCACTTTATATAATATAAGATAAACCTATAACACACGACAGATTCAGGGATAAATCTTGTTCAACATTCGGGGGAAGGGTATAGTTTCTCTGATATGAGGAAGGTTGCATATCCAGGCTACAGTTCTTTCAATCCCCAATCCAAAACCAGAATGAGGAACTGACCCGTATTTTCTCAAATCAATGTACCATTGATAATCCTCTTCTGGTAATTTATAATCCCTAATCCTGTCTTTAATTAACTGGTAATCATCAATACGCTGTCCCCCACCAATTATTTCACCAAATCCTTCTGGAGCAATTAAGTCAGCTCCCAAAACAGTCTCTGGTCTTTCCGGATCCGGTTTCATATAAAAAGCTTTACATTTGGTAGGAAAATGATGAATAAAGACTGGCTTATCATAGTGCTTAGAAACAATGGTTTCATCTTCACCTCCCAGGTCCTCTCCCCATTGAGCAGAACTGCCCTCTTTTTGTACTATTTTAATGGCATCATCATAAGATAAATAGGGGAAAGGTGGCTGAATTTTTTCTAAAGCCGATATATCCCTTTCCAGCACTTTTAGTTCTAAGGAGCAGGTTTGTAATACATGACCAACAATCGCTATAATTAATTCTTCCTGTAATTGGTTGTTATCATTAAAATCAAAGTAGGCCGCTTCCGGTTCAACCATCCAGAATTCCATTAGGTGTCTTCTCGTTTTTGACTTCTCTGCTCTAAAGGTAGGGCCAAAACAGTAAACTTTACCAAAAGCCATAGCGGATGCTTCGTTATACAATTGACCACTCTGGGTTAAATAGGCTTTATCACCAAAATACTCTGTTTCAAATAGTGTAGTAGTTCCTTCACAGGCAGCAGGTGTCAATATGGGAGATTCTATTAGATAAAAGCCCTTTTTCTGTAAAAATTGATGAATAGCTTTCACAATTTCCACCCTAATTCTTAAAATGGCATTCTGCCTCTGGGTTCTTATCCAGAGATGCCGAAAATTCATTAAAAATCCTACACCATGTTTTTTTAAAGAGATGGGATAATCTTCATAAGCATTTTGAATTACATGAATGGTCTTAACCAGCATTTCATATCCGCTGGGAGCTCTTTGCTCCTTTTTTATAATCCCCTCTACTATAATAGAAGATTCATAATTAAGTTCATCCAGCAAATTAAAATATTGTTCCTCCGTTTCACTCTTGACCAGGATTCCCTGTAAAAATCCTGTTCCATCCCTGATAATCATGAATTTTACTTTGCCGCTGGAACGTTGATTATAAAGCCATCCTTTAATAGAAACATACTCTGTTTCATAATTTCCAACCTTGGATATAGTAATTACTTTCATCAGATTACCTCCTCCTCAATACATAAAACAGATAATTAATTTTTGATGAATCAAGGTTCAAGTGCTATCTGCAATAAGGTCGTGCAAATAGGTTAAAATTTGGTCTCGGGAAACTGTCTGCTGTGTTCCCTTTAGCATATTTTTTATTATTACCTTATTTTTTTGTAACTCTTCCGGTCCTAAAATAATAACATAAGGAGCCTTTAATTTGTTAGCCATCCTCATCTGTGCTTTTAAGCTTCTACCAAGAAAATCCATCTCCGTAGAAATTCCCATTGCTCTTATCTGATTGGCAATTGTCAGGGCAGAAATAATTTGATCCTGGCTGGTTGTAGTTACAAAAACCTTAATTCCACTCCAGACTGGAATCTTAATATTTTGCTTAATCATAGTTTCCAAAATTCTCTCCATACCGGCAGCAAAGCCTACAGCCGGAGTGGATTTACCACCCAATTCTTCTGCTAGATAATCATATCTACCACCACCGCCTACTGCATTCTGTGCTCCCAATTCACCGGATAAAATCTCAAAAGCAGTTTTGGTATAGTAATCCAATCCTCTCACCAATAAAGGATTAATTTGGTAGGTAATGTCGAGGTTATCCAGATAATATCTCAATTTGCTAAAATGAGTGGCACAATCCTCACACAGATAGTCAAAAATGGAAGGACATTCCTTAATTTCTATCTGACATTGTTCTTTTTTACAATCCAGTATTCTTAGAGGATTTTTTTCATAACGTAATTGACAATCAGAGCACAATAAACTTTTCTTTTCCTGAAAATAATTTCTAAGTGCCTTGAGATAATCAGGTCTGCATTGCCGGCAACCAACACTATTTAACATTAATATTAAATCGGTTAATCCTAATTTCTTATAAACATCCAGGGAAGCAGCTATAATCTCTGCATCAATAATGGGTAATGGGGATCCAATGGCTTCTAAGCCAAACTGATTGAATTGCCGATATCTACCTGCCTGTGGTTTTTCACAACGGAACATGCTTCCAATATAGAATAATTTGCTCAAGGGATTTTCCCGGCTAAGATTGTGCTCTATGTACGCCCTAACTACAGGAGCAGTCCCCTCGGGACGTAAAGTTAAACTTCTCCCTTTGCGATCTTGAAAAGTGAACATTTCCTTATTCACAATATCAGTAGATTCTCCAATTCCTCTAACAAATAATTCAGTATATTCAAAGGCAGGTGTTCTTATTTCTCTATAGTCAAAGTTTTGTAATACTTCTTTTATGGTATTTTCCAGATAATACCAGTAATCTATCTGGGCAGGAAGTATATCACTGGTTCCTTTTGGTAATCTTGCTAACACAATTATCTCCTTACGGGATATTCAAGGTTAATCCTTCTCCTTTAGCATCCCCTTTATAGTATTTGATACTAGTATTTAGTATATCGTATTATATTAGGCTTAGGAAATATTACATTATTGGTTATGAGCTTACTATTTAAAATTTATTTCTTGTTATAATTGTTACAATACACTCTTTAATAAGAATAAATTATTAAAGTTCTATTTTAAGATAAATTAACAGGATACATTTCTAAGCTAAATAAAAAACCTGATAATATTATAACAATTAATAATATTATCAGGGACGAAAATCTCTTTTCGCGGTGCCACCCTTATTGAATGGAGAAATATCCCATTCCGCTCATTCTTTTAACGCACTGTAACGAATAGATTTAATAAAATTAATTTATTTCAGGAAGACTAATTAGGGGATGTCCTTCGATTACCAGATAAAACAATCTACTCTCCCCTAGCCACCTATTATCATTATTGATAAAAATAGAAAGGTACAAATACTGGTGATATTTTACTCAATCTAACCTCTAAAGTCAAAAAATTATCATAATTAATCAATATAATCAAGAAAAGCCTTCTTGTTAACTGCTCTTCTTAAAGCTTCCTCTCTGGTAATCTTACTGGCCATTAACAAATCTTTTAAGGATTGATCGAGACTTTGCATACCAATCTTCCTACTTGTCTGTATTGTAGAAGGTATCTGATATATTTTCTCTTCCCTAATTAAATTACGAATAGCAGGTGTAGCCAGCATTAATTCTGTTGCTACCACTCTACCCTGCCCGTCAAAAGTCGGGATAAGAGTTTGGGCAATAATCGCTTCAATAGTACCTGCTACTTGTAATCGTGCCTGTGCCTGTTGATGAGCAGGAAAGGCATTAATCATTCTCTCAATAGTATCAGCAGCACTATTAGTATGGAGAGTAGAAAAAACAAGATGACCTGTCTCAGCAGCTCTTAAAGCCATAGAAATTGTTTCTAAATCTCTCATTTCCCCCACTAAAATTACATCAGGATCTTCCCGCAAAGCAACCCTTAAAGCACTGGCAAATGAATCAGTATGGTTACCAATTTCTCTTTGAGATATAACACAATTCTTATGTTGATGAATATACTCAATAGGATCTTCAATTGAAACAATATGTTCATAGCGATTAGTATTTATTATATCAATTAAAGCTGCCAGGGTAGTAGATTTACCACTTCCGGTAGGACCAGTAACCAGAACGATTCCCCTGTTCTGCTCTGCTAAAGAACTGACTACCTTTGGCAATCCCAGTTGTTCAATAGACGGGATTTCAGTTGGAATCAATCTTATCGCTGCAGCTTCTCCCAACCTATGACAAAAAATATTAATTCTAAATCGTGAGACACCTGGCATTTCATAGGCAAAGTCAAATTGTTTATCTTTCTCAAATGATGTTTTTTGATTATCTGTTAACAAACTATATATCATTTCATGAACATCTTCAGCACTTAAGATCGAAAACTTACTTTTCACTAATTTACCATTTAAACGCAAAATTGGTGGAATGCCAATATTTAAGTGAACATCTGAGGCTCCCTGTTCTTTGGCTAATATTAAAATATCCTGTATCTTAAAGTCCATCTATTTATCTCTCCTCTTGCTATAATAATTTACAAAGAATCACTGGATTAATTATTGCCACATATCTGGATATTCATTCTCGATATACTGAATGATTTCAGAAATATTTTTAAAGGAAGCTAAGGCTACCTCGAAATTCTTTTTATGGAAGGTTTTAATTTTCTGTTGAGCCTCATTATCAGTGGGATCACTCATAGCAACAACTAAAGTATCATTCATTTCTATCAAAGGAATTATATGGTAATTTTTAATTAAAAATCCGGGAAATTTTTTTAATAAATCCAGATCTAATTGGTTAGTCTCAATTTGAACATAGGGGATATCTAACTGTTTACTTAAAACCCAGTTTATCTGATCCTGGGTTACCAGATAAAGTTCAATTAATATTTCGCCAACTCTTTTATTTCTAATTTTTTGTTCTTTTAAAGCCATTTCTAATTCTTTTTGAGAGATTATTCCATAATCTAATAATATTTCACCCAATCTTTTTTTCTGTTTTTTTATCATTATTCACCCCTGTATATCTTACCTTGTTAATATCCATAGGATAATGTTTTTCGATAATTAATGAGAGACTACAAATTTGGAATCATTTGCTTTAGATAAAGCCGTCTCTCTATCAATAATTTGATTTTGATATAGCTGACGAAGGGACTGATCCATGGTCTGCATTCCAAGCTGTTGAGCTCCTTGAATAGCAGCAGGAATCATATGAATACGTTCTTCACGAATAATATTTCTAATTGCTGGTGTGGCAATCATTATCTCCACAGCAGGCACTCGTTTAGTCTGGTCAATATTGGGAAGTAATGTTTGGGATACGACTCCCTGCAAAGATTCAGCCAGCTGAATACGAATTTGTCTCTGCTGATGAACAGGAAAAACATCAATAATTCGTTCTACAGTTTCGGCAGCACTGTTCGTATGTAGCGTGGAGAATACTAAATGCCCTGTTTCGGCAGCAGTAACAGCCATAGAGATGGTTTCTAAATCTCTCATTTCTCCCACCAAGATGACATCCGGATCTTCCCTTAAAGCACTTCTTAAGGCATAGGCAAATGATTTAGTATGTAGACCAACTTCTCGCTGGTCAATAATGCATTGCTTATGGTGATGAATGAATTCAATAGGGTCTTCTATGGTAATGATATGAAGCTTTTGATTTTCATTTATAATATCTATAAGACTGGAGATAGTTGTTGATTTTCCACTTCCGGTAGGTCCGGTAATTAAAACCAATCCTTTCGGTTTTTTAGTGAATTCTACCAGATGCTTAGGTAATCCTAATTCTTCCAATTTTTTGATTTTATCAGGAATTAACCGAAAAGCACCGGCAATACCACGTCTATGCATAAAGACATTTACTCTAAAACGGGCAACATTAACAATTTCTAAGGAAAAATCAATTTCCTTCAATTCTTCAAATTTTTTGCGATGTTCGTTACTCAATACGCTATAAATCATTTCATAAACATCGTTTTCGGATAAATCAGGATAATCTAATTTAGTTAGAATTCCATTAACTCGTAATGTGGGAGGAATTCCAACAGTCAAATGTAAATCTGATGCATTTCGGTCCCGAGTTATCTTCAGCAATTCTGTAATATTCATTATTATACCCCCATTTTTATTTCTGAAAAAGAAGTGGAAAGTAAGAAATAGAATTTATTTTTTAGTTTAAATTAATCCAGTTCTTGTCTTAACACTTCAGCTTTATCTGTTTTCTCCCAGGTAAATTCGTCAATTTCCCGACCAAAATGTCCATAGGCAGCAGTCTTCTTATAAATAGGCCTTTTCAATTTTAAATGTTCAATTATAGCTGCAGGCCTTAAATCAAAATGCTTCTTAATTATCTGGATAATTCGGGAATGAGGAATTTTTTCAGTGTTAAAGGTATCCACCATAACAGAAACCGGATTGGCTACTCCAATAGCATAGGCAATTTCAATTTCACATTTTTCAGCAATTCCGGCAGCAACAATGTTTTTAGCAATATATCTGGCGGCATAACTTCCAGAACGATCTACTTTTGTTGGATCTTTACCGGAAAAACAACCTCCTCCATGACTTCCTACTCCCCCGTAGGTATCCACAATAATTTTTCTACCAGTAACACCAGTATCAGCCTGAGGACCTCCCATAACAAATCTGCCGGTGGAGTTGATATAATATTTGGTATTTCTATCAAGATATTTTTCAGGGATTACTGCTTTAATAACTTTTTCCAAAATATCTTTACGAATAGTGTCTAATCCTACCTGGGGATGATGTTGGGCAGCAATAACTATTGCCTCAATTCTCTGAGGAGTACCATTTACATATTGTATAGTTACCTGAGACTTACCATCAGGCCTTAAATAGGATAAAATTTTATCCTTTCTTACCTCCGCTAAGCGGTAAGTTAGCTTATGTGCCAGCGATATTGGTAAAGGCATTAATTCCGGAGTTTCCCGACAGGCATAACCAAACATCATACCCTGATCCCCAGCTCCGGTAGAGGCAATTCTATCCTTTTCTGGTACTATTTTTTCTTCACGTGCCTCCCAGGCACAATTCACTCCAATTGCTATATCTTGAGATTGTTCCTCAATAGAAGTTAATACTGCACAGGTATCACAATCAAATCCATATTTTGCTCTGGTATAGCCTATTTCTCTCACTGTTTCTCGGACTATCCTGGGAACGTCTACATATCCGGTAGTTGTAATCTGACCGGCAACTAAAACCAGACCGGTAGCAACCAATGTTTCTACCGCTACCCTTGCTTCCGTATCATGACGATATAGATCATCCAGTATAGCATCAGAAATTTGATCAGCAATCTTATCTGGATGACCCTCTGTAACTGATTCAGAAGTAAAAAAATAATTTTTTCCCAAGGTCCCAACCTCCTCTTTATCAAAAATAATGTATGATTTAAGTTATAAAATAATTTTCTCCTTCTTTAGCCATCTACAAATAAAAACTATTATTAAATATACTTTTTAAAACGTTCGTCTTTAGCCATCTGATTGATAACTTTTTTGATATCACCTTCACGATTTTTGGGATAAATCAACTGAATAGGTCCATCATTAATAATCACCATATTAGAAAGGCCAATGGTAACGGTAACTCCTTTATCATTGACAATAATACAATTTTGTGTATCAATTCCGGTATATTCACCCTGAACAATATTACCATTGGCATCATGTGGTACAAATCTCTCCATAGCATGCCATGAGCCGATATCTTCCCAAATTATATCTCCTTTCATAACCAGCAAGTCTGCAACCTTCTCTAAAACACCATATTCAAAGGAAATAGAATCAACTGCTTTTAATTGAGTTTTTATAACATCTCTTTTACTCAAAGTGCCTATACTCAAAGCTATTTCATTTATTGCCTTATCAAGCTTAGGCATCCATTTGGTAATAAAATCCAAAATTATGTGTGCAGGGAAGATATAAATGGCACTATTCCATAATAACTGATTTTTTTTACTGTATTGCTCAATCCAATGGGAATCTGGTTTTTCTTTAAACATCTTTACCGAATAAAGATTCATCTCCTTAAAGTTGTCTGTTTGGTTAGAAGTACAGATATAACCATACCTGGATTCCTTTCTCTTTGGTTCAATTCCGATGATAACCGGTTTTTTAAATCTCTGCACAGCTTGAAAGGAGTTATCCAGTACCTGGTAAAATTTATCCTTTTCTGGTATATAATGGTCTATGGGGAAAATAGCAATGTTAATATCCCTACTTCGATAATGAGTTATAAGCAGTGTTGCCAAAGCAATGCTAGCTGCAGTATCCTTTCCCATTGGTTCAATAATATAATTCAGTATATCAATTTCAGGAATTATCTCTCTAATGGGTTGAAATAAATCTTCAATCGTAGCAACATAAATATCATCTGTCTTAAAAAAGGGTAATAGGCGTTCAAAGGTGTCTCTGAGCATTAAATTTCCGCTGGGAGCAGCGAGAAATTGTTTTGGTTTATTGAAACGACTATGAGGCCAGAATCGCTTCCCTCTTCCCCCCGCTAAGATAAGGGCAATATTATTCATCTTTTATCATCTCTTTTAAATTTTAATAAATTTTTATTCTATATTCCTATTTATTCCTAACGAGTTATATTAACCATGCTCTTCGTTTAATACTTCGTCTACATCTTCTATTTCAAAACCACGATATTGGGCATAGTAATGAAGTATCTTCTCCGTAAAACCATTTGGAATTTCATTATCCTGGGAAAGAAATTCCTGTACTTTAAACGGCCCATAATTATAAGCAGTCAGGGCTAATCTTATATCGCCAAAATCATCATAAAGTACCGCTAAATAATGTATACCAATCTTAATATTTTTTTCTGGATTGAGTAGGGTCTTCTCTGCTCCATCCCATTTAATACCAATATTTTCTGCTAATTCCTTCGCTATGAAACGACGAACCTGGCACAATCCATAGGCATAGGAATCGGAAATAGAATCCACTATAAAATTACTTTCCACTTTAATCAGAGCACAGATTAAGAAGGGATTAAATTTATATTTTAGTGCTACCTCATAAATATTTTTAGCAATATTGTATATGGTTTCACTTTCCAGTTGTTTATTATTGCTGGAAACAATATTCACAATACGATTCATGTAAAATTCTCTTTTCTTTTCTTCGGATATCATTCCGGTCAATTCCTGCAGCTGCATATAAATTTCAGTAAACTGTTCTTTGGTAATTTTCTCTTTTAGATAATTAGCCATCTGGTTGTTAATATTATCTAACTTCTGATTTTGCTCTTCAATTCTCTCTTTTAAGACCCTATTTTCCGTTTGTATATCACTATAAGCCTGATTTAAATTATCAATGGATTGATAAAGCTGTCCATATTGTCTCAAATTATAAATCATTAACAATATCATGACCACTAAAAAAATTATTATGGCTCTATTAAAATATTGGTCTATAATGTTATTCCTTTTTAATTTTTTACCTGTACCTTTATTCTCTTTTTTCTCTTTATTATCATTACTCATTTCATCTTCCTTGCAGTTTTCAATTCTAAATTTAATTTAGTGTTCCTTAGCCTATCTTATCTTACTACCTGGAGTGATTTCCTTATCAGTAGTTAAAAGAACAACCTGTTCATCGCTTGAAGCTGCCAGCAGCATACCTTGTGATTGAATACCTCTGATGGTAGCAGGAGCTAAATTAAATACTACTACAATATTTTTCCCAATAAGCGCCTCAGGCAAGTAAAATTCTTTTATTCCCGCTATCAGGATTCTTGTTTCGGATTTAAAATCCACTTTAATTTTTAATAACTTGTTGGTACCTGGAATATCTTCAGCTGAGATAACTTTGCCCACTCTCAAGTCAATTTTTTGAAAATCCCCTAGAGATATGACTGGCGACTGTTTCGTTTCATTCTCTTTTTCCTTATGCTCTTGCTCAGGCTTTTCTTTACCTTCTTGGGTAGCAGGTGAAATTTTTTTTCTCCCTCCCTCAATTCTGGGAAATAAATTATCACCAGGATTTACCTTAGTATCCGGCTCCAGTCCTCCCCAGTTGGTATCTTCAGGAATAGTCATATTTTCAATATTATCTTTAATCCCTAACTGTTGCCAGATTTTACTGGCTGTTACCGGTATAAAGGAGTACACTAATAGAGATATTATCCTCAATGACTCATTAAGGTGGTACAGCACTTGTTCCAATCTATCCTTCTTGCTCCTATCTCTTCCTAATAACCAGGGCTCTGTTTGATCTATATATTTATTGGTTCTTTTAATTAGAGACCAGATATTTTCTAAGGCAAGATTGAAAGACATTTCCTCCATATTACCAATTACCTGCAACACTACTTCTTCTGCCAGCTTTCGTAATTCTATATCAAACAATTCATCCTTACCTGAACCTGAAGGTGCAGGTATCTTCCCATCACAAAATTTAACAGTCATGGCCACCGTACGACTGAGTAAATTACCGAGATCATTTGCTAAGTCAAAGTTGATCCGCTGAACAAGTAACTGGCGGGAATAGTTTCCATCCTGACCGAATGATAATTCCCTTAACAAAAAATAACGAAAAGCATCGGCACCAAACTCCTCTGCTACCTGATAGGGATCAATTACATTTCCTCTCGATTTGGACATTTTTTCACCTTCAATGGTCCACCAACCATGTGAAAAAACCATTCTGGGAGGATTTATATCAGCTGCCATCAGCATGGTGAACCAGATAATAGTATGAAATCTTAATATATCCTTACCAATTAAATGTACTGCCTCTGGCCAGTAAAAGTTAAACTTTTTTTCATCAATACCGTAACCGACAACAGTAAGATAATTTATTAAAGCATCAAACCAGACATAAACTACATGATTCTTATCAAAAGGAACATCAATTCCCCAGTTTAGACTTGATCTAATCCTGGTTACGCTCTGATCTTTCAATCCCCTCTTTATGAAACTAATAATTTCGTTCTTTCTTGATTCTGGTTTAATACAATCAGGATGTGACTCAATATGCTGTAATAATCTATCCTGATATTTGCTCATTCTAAAAAAATAGCTTTCTTCTTTGAATTTTTCAATTGGTCTACCGCAATCGGGGCATAGATTACCTTCTACCTGACTTTCTGGCCAGAAGGTTTCACATGGTACACAATACCACCCTTCATATTCACCTTTATAGATATCATCTTTTTCATATAAACGATTGAATATTTTTTGTACCACCAACTCATGACGCTTTTCAGTAGTACGTATAAAATCATCCGGTTTGATATTTAAAATAGGCCAAAGATTCTTAAATTTTATCACCACCTTATCAGCAAGTTCTTTAGGTTTTATACCCAATTGTTCTGCTGATTTGGCAATTTTCTGGCCATGCTCATCAGTACCAGTAGCAAAAAGAACATCAAAGCCTCTAAGCCTTTTAAATCTTGCCATAGTATCTGCTGCAATTGTAGTATAGGCATGCCCTATATGTGGGACATCGTTGACATAATAAATAGGAGTTGTAATATAAAATACTTTTTTCTTTTCCATAGTTTTTAGTTTTATTGATATCCTTTCTCGAATTAATATTTGCTCTAAAAGAGAATTTCATAGCCGTTTAGTGTTTGATTTTAAGAGGCTTTAAATATATACTCAGCTTACCTGTCTCCTGCCATAAATCCTTTTAGAAAAACATTTTTAATATTATTTCTTTTCCCTAAGATGGCTTTATGATTAAACCAAATAATTTTTAATCAGGTCTGTTTGCATTTTTTTTCAATTCTAAAATCTTTTCATAAATCCATTTTTTAGATATATGATACTCTTCAGCAATTAAAGATACAATATCTTTGTTATAATAATCTTTTTGCAAGTAATACATAATTTTTTTCCCCAGCTCATCTTCTTTTCCGGAATCCTTATCACAGAAGGTTGACTCTGTTTTTATAGCTGATTTTCCTTCTAGAACCAGAGTCATTTCTCCCTTAATTTCCTTGGAGTTCAGGGTATTTATTACTCCGGAAAGATCTCCTCTAATTATTTCTTCAAACTTTTTGGTCAGTTCCCGAGCTATAACAATTTTTCTATCTCCCATTATCTGCTTGAGAGCTGCCAGGGTATCCTTAATCCTATGGGGAGTTTCATAAAATATGATAGTCCGTTTCTCATCTTTCAGATTTGAAAAAAACCTTTCTTTTTCCCCTTTTTTTCTGGGAACAAATCCTTCAAAAACAAAGCTTTGCATGGTAAATCCTGAAACTACCAATGCTGTAATTAAAGCTGAAACACCAGGAATAGGAACAATGACCATATTATTTTCAATAGCCTTATTTATTAATTCATATCCTGGATCACAGACACCTGGCATTCCAGCATCTGACAATAAAGCAATATTTTTTCCTGTTCTTAACAGTTGTAAAATGTATTCTAATCTCTTTTCTTTACTGTATTTATGATAACTGATTACTGCTTTCTTAATCTGGTAATGATTTAACAAAATTTTAGTATGTCGGGTATCCTCTGCAGCAATTAAATCTACTTTTTTTAAAATTGCCAGGCAACGCAGAGTAATATCCTCCAGGTTACCAATCGGTGTTCCGCAGATATACAATTTACCAGATTGCTGTTTTTTCATATAAAATACCTTTCAAAGAAGAGTCATTAGTCGCTGATATTCAGTCATAACATAAATTACCTGATTTTCCCTTAGTTCAAACTAAAGACTAATGGCTATTTTTAAGTAAAAACATTTTTAATTTATTTAGAATCAGTTGCTTTAAATAAATATTCGTTTTATTTTTTATTGAGGTAAAAATAGGGGAGTCAATACTCTTAGCTCAGTCCCTCCCTCTTTCCTTGCCTCCAGGAGAAATCTTTTAGCTTGATAATCTTTCTTGGTATAGACAAATTGTAATATCTTCGGTTCAAAATAATATTTCTTTAGAGTCATTATTATAGGTATAAAAATATCTGCTCTATGTATAAGGTATAGTCTACCTCTTTTTTTTAAAAGGTAATTGGCTATTCTCAGCATACTCTCTAAATTTATATTGACTTCATGCCGGGCTATTAGCTGTTCATCATTGGAACTGCTTTTCCCTCTACCAGGCGGGATATAGGGAGGATTAGCAGTAATAACATCAAAATATTCACCAGAAAACTTTTCTTTAAGATTGCTTATGTCTTCCTGAAGAATAAAAACCTGTTTATCCAAATTATTTAGAGATACGTTTCTCCTGGCCAGAGACACTAATTTCTCCTGGATTTCTACCCCATAAATAATATTATTTTTTTGGGGATGGTAGATTAACAGGGGAATAATTCCGCAACCAGTACCCAGGTCTATAATCTTTTCCCTATTCTTAATTTTTATAAACTGTGATAATAAGAGAGAATCAATTGAAAAACAATAGCTATTCTTATTCTGAATAACTTTCAACTGATATTTGTCCAAGGATTCAATCATTTCCCCCGGCTGTAGATTCATTTTCTGCATAATGGACTTCTCTGCTTATCTGGTTATTATTCTTTTGCCATTCCTCTATAGGTACTTTAATCCTATTTTTGATATTTTCATTATCTTCTTTTTCTAGGGTTTCAATTATCATATATCTGGTTAAAATATTAACCTCTATTACTTTTCCTTCTTTGCCTTCTTTCGTTTTTACCTGGCTACCCAATTTGGGATATTTTTTTAATTCTTCCAGATAAAATTGGGCTTCAAAATTAAGACAACACTTTAACCGACCACAGGTACCAGATATCTTGGAAAGATTTAGGGCTACACTCTGCATCTTTGCCACATTAATTGGCACCGGCTTGAACTCAGTTAAAAAGCTGGAGCAACACAATGGTCTACCACAGATACCCAATCCCCCTACCATTTTTGCCTTATCTCTAACACCAACCTGTTTTAGCTCTATTTTTGTTTTGAATTGCCCAGCTAAATCTTTAACTAATTCACGGAAATCTATTCGGTTATCAGCATAAAAATAAAATATTAGACGACTTTTGTCAAATAAGTACTTACAATTAATAAGATGCATATTTAATTTATATTTTTTTATCTTTTCATCACATATGCGCTGGGCTTCTTGTTCATCTATCTGTATATCTTTCCATTTTTCAAAATCATTTTTTGTTGCCTTGCGAACAATTTTTTTGAGAGGTTCCACCAATTCTTCCGGTTTTATATATAAAATTGAAGTTACAACCTTTCCGATATCCAATCCCAATGATGTTTTCACAACACAGAAATCTCCTATCTCCAGGATATACTTTCCATATTTAAAATAATAGATAAAGTTTGAATTACTAAATTGTATTCCAATAACTCTGGGCATTGTTAATCACCTAATCGTATAATAAAATTTTCTAATAATATTTTAGGATTAATATGTTTTTCTATTCTTTCCGGTATTTCAGCTAAATCATCTAAGATAAGGATTATCTTCTCTTGGGAATAGTATTGGGCGAATTCTTTTATTATATCTATCCTACTTGGAAAACATAACATTTCCTGTGCCAATCCTAACTTAAAAAATAGTATATCACGAAACCATAAAATCATTATCTCCACAAAATCTAAAAAAGATTCTATAATATCAGTCAATTCATTATCACGAGAGGAAAAGATATTGCTTACCATTTGTTCTGGTTTAGTTCTTATTAACCAATCAATATACCTGTTTTTTTTCTTCATCTTCGACAGATTACTGGCTAATTCTATGGTTTTGCCGGGACTGCCCGGAGAAAGCAAGAGAATATCTTCCAGATGTCTATTATCTAAGTGCAAGTTCATGCTGGTTAATATTTCTTTTTGCTCTTCCACTCTTAACGGCTGAAAAGATATTCTGTGACATCTTGAAATAATAGTCGGTAAAATAATCTCAGGTTCTGCAGTAATTAAAATTAGAACTGCAAATTCAGGCGGTTCTTCTAATATTTTTAATAAGGAATTAGAAGCCTCAATAGTCATTTTATGAGCATCATTGATTAAAAATATTTTTTTTCTACTTTCTAAGGGTCGCCAATAGATAATGCTTTTAATTTCTCTAATCTGATCTATAGTAATTATTGAATTAAGTGGGGAAATGATTCGAAAATCAGGATGAATACCCTTTTCAATCTTCAAACAGGAAGAACAGTGATTGCAGGGATTATGATTTTCAGATAAACCGGTACAATTTATAGCCTTAGCAAAGGCTATGGCAGTTATCTTTTTCCCAATACCCTCTTTGCCGGCAAAAAGATAGGCATGCCCTATTCGGTCAAACTTTATTAAAGCTTTTAATAATTGTATGGACTTTTTCTGTCCTACTATCTGTTCAAAATCAATCATTTCCAAAATATTAACCAAATACCTACTACCTATTTAATTCCTATAACTCTAAACTAAATTCTTTCTTAAACTTTTGTGCTAGTTTAGGATTAATTATTTCAATAATGTCTTTTATCACCATAGAGATATCTTGATTAGCATCAATTATCTTTATCCTCTCAGGATACTGTCGGGCAATTTGACAATAACCATCTCTTACCCTTGCTAAAAATAATTTTCCATTTACTTCTTTTTTCTTAAGAAATTCATCTTCGAAGCGTAGTTCTGAATTATTACTGAGCATGGTTGCACGTTTTAATCCAATTTCGGTATCAACATCTAAAAAAATAGTTAAATCTGGGATTATGCCTTCTATAGCAAAACTATTGAGATAGCTAATTGCACTCATGTCAATACCTCGACCAAAACCCTGATAAGCAGTTGTAGAATCAAAATATCTATCACATATTACCATCAAATTCTTCTCTAAAGCAGGTTTAATATTAATTCTGACATTTTCTGCCCTCGAAGCGGCAAATAATAATAGTTCTGCCTTATAACCTAATCCCTCACTTTCTCTTTCTAATAATATTTTACGAATTTTATCCCCAACTAAAGTTCCGCCAGGTTCTTTTGTTAATAATGTATCAAATCCATTTTTCAGGAAAATTTGATATAATCTTTTAGCCACGGTAGTTTTTCCAGATCCTTCAAATCCTTCTAAGGTAATAAAAAAACCCTTTTTCATGTTTCTTGCTCCTAATTGCTGTCTTACTCTTCTTCCTGTTCAATCATTGCCTTTAATAAATCCCTCATAGTGACAATTCCTACCAGATAACCATTACGTAAAACGGGCAAATGGTGAATTTTATATCTTATTAACAAATCAGCAGCCATAACTTCATTATCATCCTCATTTATAGTAATAACTTCTTTGTTCATAAATTCCTCTACCTGGAAATGGGCATATTCTTTTAGTTTCTTGGAAAGTTGTATAAATTCAGTTAAAAAAATATTACTACTGATAACCGTTAAATAATTGGGCAGTAGTGCCTTTATGATATCATGCTGAGAAATAAAGCCAATAACCTTTTGATTTTCATCTACAATCGGAATACCATTTATACGTTGTAAAGCCATAATTTTAATTACTTCTTCTAAACTACAATCAGGTAATACACTGGCTGTATTTCTATGCATAATATCTTTTATTTTCAATTAGTGCTCCTGTTTGTTAATCATTTTAATTCAGTTACTTTAATGGAGGGTAGACAGGCGGTGATATCATCTCTACTGTGAAATACCTCACTATCAGTAAGAGAACTAGCTAAGCCGCAAGCCATAGCAAACTGAATGATATCGGCCATTTGCTCTTTCTCTTCTGAAGTAATTTTAATAGCAAATCCGGCAATAATTGACTCATCTCTTCCCACAATATTAACAAAGTTATCAGCGGCACTCTCTGCTAACCACGCCCCTTCCTCAGTAACAATAACATCTTTATTATCCCCAAGAGAAACGATAGCAATTTTTACACCATGCTTAATAATTTCTTGAGCAATCTCCAATGCTGATTCTTGGCTGTTTATTTTTTTATTGAAAAATCTGTATCCTGTAGCACGTAAATCTGGTCTTGCTAAAAATGGCTTTGCTTGTAAACCTTTATCAAAGGCAGTCCCCGTGGCATCAAGAATAGTAAGAACATTTCTCTGGTGTGCTAATTCAATTAATTGAAAATATATGTCATCTGGTACCTTACTGGGAAGACTACCAGAAAGAGCAACAACCTTACTCTGCGCCATCACTCTGAAAAATATTGACTTAAAATGATCAAGATCATGCTCAGTTATCTCAGGTCCCGGTTCACTTAGCAAGGTATGCGTATTATTATTTTCTTCAATGATAATCACATTTTCCCTGGTTTCTTCTTCAATATGCCAGAAGTTGGTAGTAATAGAATATTGCCTGAGTTGTTCTGCAATATAATGACTATTATGACCACCTAAAAAACCTAAGGCCATGGTTTCAAGCCCATAAACTCTAACTGCCTTAGAAATATTAATACCCTTTCCACCTGGAATTCTGGTTACTCTTTTTACTATATTATACTGGTTTAGCTTGAGCCTATTTAACTTCAATATCATATCAAGAGATGGATTAAGAGTAACCGTAGCAATCATCTTTTTTTCCTGATAATAAAAATTTTTTCCTATCAAGTCATTAAAAGTTATTTGATGTAACAATGCATAAAAATTATATCTTAATTAACCAAAATAAGCAAAAAGACAACTTCCAACCTAAATATTTTTTCTGCCCTCTGACTTGTTTTCTTTAATTATTATATGGTTATTGATAATAATACCTTTTCCTGGTATTAAATAATTTAATTAAAATTATTCCCCCGACAAATCCTCCAATATGAGCAAACCAGGCGACACCGGTTACTCCTCCCGATGATGATAAGTCTGACAAGCCATAGAACAATTGAAAGATAATCCAGAGTCCTAATACAAATAATGCTGGCAATTTTATTAATCTAATAAAGAATCCAAAAAAAATAAGAGTAGTAATTCTTGCTCTCGGAAAAAGGATAAAATAAGCACCTAATACACCAGCCACTGCCCCACTAGCTCCAATCATGGGTACCTGGGAATTTGAACTGACCATTACTTGCCCCAAAGCAGCAAAAACTCCCGATAGGACATAAAAAATGATATAGCGAAATTTCCCCAGGTAATCTTCCACGTTGTTCCCAAAAATCCATAGATAAAGCATATTGCCAAATAGATGGATAAAACTTCCGTGCATAAACATAGAAGAAAAAATAGTATAATAAATAGGAGAAGGACCAGGCGGAAATAAATCTACTCCTTTAGTAATCTCAAAAGGAATTAATCCATAGGCATAAATAAATATATTATGATCAATTACTATAAAAAATTGATAATAATAGACCAAACAATTAATTAATACAAGAATTATAGTGATTATTGGCACTTTTCTGGTTGGTATTTCATCCCACAATGGTAACATAAGCTATCCGCTTCTCTCATTATCTTTTTGTAACGGTGTTGCTATACATTTTGTTATTATTTTTTATCTTACCTTCTTATCTTTCTTTTCACTGAATCTGTCAGAGCAATAACGGCACTCATTGCACATCTCAGGTAAAAAAATGTCATCTTGTATATCTTAATTTTATGACAATAAAATTTATTTAACTAATAATATAATATCTTCTCAGAAGCTGGTATAAAAATATCAGATTTTTATTATAACACAATAGGATATTCCAGGGGAAATCTTCCCCTGGAGAACCCCTTTATTAGTACATAGTAGATAGTAAATGCGTATTTAACCAATACATAGGTAACACTTTTGATTCAGGACATAGGTTACACTATAAACCTGCTATTTATTAGCTATAGTAGAAAATAGTTATTAGTTTCAAATATCTAATATATTTGCATTGGGGGAAAATTCTTTGGGGAGATGTTTCAGGAAATGATATTGATAAAGGAGATATTGAATAATTCTTTTCGCGGCCAAACCATCTCCATAAGGAGATTTTTTTACTACCATTTTTTGATAATAATCCGAGTTGTTTAATAATCCATCCACTTCTCTACAGATAGTTACAACATTAGTCCCAACTAATTTAGCTGCACCTATTTTCAGCACTTCAGGCCTCTCTGTTTCCGTTCTTAAGATTAATACCGGCTTGCCTAATGCCGGAGCTTCTTCTTGAATTCCTCCTGAATCAGTTAAAATTATAGTTGATAAGGCCATTAAATTGGCCATTTCTCTATAATCCAATGGCTCCAGTAAAATAATGTTCTCTTTATCTTGAAGATATTTAGTAACTACTTTCCTGATAATTGGATTTTTATGAATAGGGAAAAGAATAACAGCATTTTTGTGTTTTCGTTGTATCTCGATTAAAGCCTGGCATACTTTTGCCAGAGGTTCTCCCCAATTCTCTCGCCTATGAATTGTTATCAATATTATCTGCTTCTTCTGGTCTATTAACTTATTGATTCTGCTATCCATAAAGTGAAATTCATCTTCTTGCATAAGAAGCAAGGTATCAATAACCGTATTGCCAGTAATAAAAATGTTTTCTCTCACAATACCTTCCTTTTCCAATATTTTGGCTGCTAAAGGAGTCGGGGTAAAATGATAGTCTGCTAGAACTGTAGTTAAACGTCTATTTATCTCCTCTGGAAAAGGATAGTACTTTTTAAAAGTTCTCAATCCAGCTTCAATGTGTCCTACCTTTATCTTTTGATAAAAAGCCGCCAGGGCACCGGAAAAAGTAGTGGTTGTATCGCCCTGCACAAGTACTAAATCAGGTTGAATTTTTTTAAAGACTTCCTCTAATTTAAGCAAAGATGAAGAATTTATTTGGGATAGTGTTTGCCCATGTTCCATTATACCAAGGTCTATCTTTGACCGAATTTGAAAAAGATTTATCATTTGATCAAGCATTTCCCTATGCTGAGCAGTTAAAATTATGATTGGCTCTATCCAGCGGGGATACTTCTTTACTTCTTGAATAACAGGATACATTTTAATTGATTCTGGCCTGGTTCCAAAAATAAAGGCAATCTTAATTTTTTTATCTACATTTCTCGGCATAATAAATTTCCTCTATCCCAGCTTCTTCTAATAATTTTCGAGCTAATTCATCTGGATAACTATTAAGGTAAAAAACCTTAATAATACCCGCATTAATAATCATTTTGCTACAGGTAATACACGGTTGTTCAGTACAATAAAGAATGCTATTCTGGATACTGATACCATGTAATGCGGCTTGAATAATAGCATTCTGTTCAGCATGCAATCCTCTGCATAATTCTTGGTTTTTTCCTGAAGGAATTCCCATTTTCTCACGTAAACAACCCACTTCCCCACAATGAGCTAAAGATCGTGGCACACCGTTATAGCCGGTAGTTAAGATACGTTTATCCTTTACGATAATTGCCCCTACCTTCCTTCTTAAACAGGTTGACCTGCTTGACACCAATATAGCAATTTGCATAAAATATTCATCCCACGATGGTCTGGAAATGATATCCCTCCAAAAAGTTATACACTCTAAATCAGCATACCCGTATACAGTATGTTTATTTTCGTAATGCGTAGTATCTAACGCATCTTTAATATGGTAATTAGCAATAAATTACAAGTGATTTGTGTCTTTATTCAAAGCTTTCCATTTTCGATTTTTAGCTTTTAGTTAAAAATAGCAAAATTTTATTTCTTTCTATTTCTTATTACTCAGCACTCATAACATTATTCTATATATATGGTATAAATAACAAATGAATTATTTCGTGCCAAATAGGCGATCTCCGGCATCTCCTAAACCAGGCACTATATAAGCATGTTCATTTAATCCTTCATCAACGGTAGCAGTATAAATCAAAACATCTTTATAGTGTTTTCTGATGAATTTGATACCCTCAGGAGCAGCAACCAAGCACATAAACTTTATAGTAGATTTACTAAACCTTCTAATGTATTCAATCGTTGCTACTGCGGTCCCTCCGGTAGCCAGCATTGGATCAACGACAATGACATCCCTTTTATCAATATCTTTTGGTAATTTAGCATAATAGCTAATCGGCTTAAGTGTTTCCGGATCACGATATATACCAACATGACCTACTTTTGCGGAAGGTATTAAGCGTAGAATTCCACCAACCATTCCCAGTCCAGCACGCAATATAGCTACAATTGCCATTTTTTTACCAGCAATGATTTTGCCGGTAGTTTTAGCAATGGGAGTTTCAATTTTGATATCCTTCAAGGGGATATCTCTTGTTACTTCATAAGCCATCAAATTAGATAATTCTTCCACAATTTCCCGAAAATCCTTTACATCTGTTTTCTTATTTCTGATCATGGTCAATTTATGCTGAATTAATGGATGATCCAAGATTATTACTTCTTTCAAAATAGCTCCTCCTTATTTGATTTTTGTTGCTTTTCTGAGTTTCTATTTTCCCGATTATTCTTCCGAAAATGTTTTATCTCTGCTCATAAATATCTTCGACTTTTTGTATTCTAACAATATGACGGCTTTCTTGGCTAAATTCAGTCATCAACCAAACTTTAGCTATTTCTCTTGCCAAACCCTTCCCTATCACCCTTCCCCCCATTGTTAAAATATTGGCATTATTATGTTCTTTTGCCATTCGGGCAGAAAAGGTATCGTGACATAAGGAAGCCCTGATTCCTTTGATTTTATTTGCAGCAATTGACATTCCGATGCCAGTACCACAGATAAGAATACCAAATTGATATTCATTATTGACAATGGCTTTACCAACTTTTAAAGCATAATCAGGATAGTTTACAGGCTTTGAATCATAGCATCCGAAGTCTTTATAGATATAGAGCTTCTCTTTTAAATAATTGATAATCTCGTTCTTTAGTTCATATCCACCATGATCACTGGCTATAGCAATTTTATTAATCTTATTCATCTTTGAACTCCTCTCTTAAATAAGAAATTAACAATTTGATATCCTGTTTTAATCGTTTATAAATATCATCATAAAGGATTATTCCTCTACCATAGGGATCTTCTATCTCATCATTCTTCATATACTTTTTTTGATGACAAAAAATTCTAAACAGATACATCCTATTTTCCGCCCAGGGAAAATGTTTTTGCAGATAATTTAGTTGCTGGTGGGTCATAGCCAGAATAAGGGAAGATTCTTTGATAAGCTTACTGTCAACAATTTTAGCTTGATGAGTGGTAATATCTATGCCTTGTTTAGCTAAACAGAAAACAGTTTCTTTGCTTGGGGAAACTCCATTATTGGCTGCAATACCCGCTGATTCTGCCTGGTAGTCCAGTTCGGGATACAGATCTTCTTTTAACTTTTGAAACAGAGCTTGAGCTATTACACTGCGACAGGTATTACCAGTGCAAACAAATAGAATAATTTTCTTTTCCAACTTCTTCCTCATTATTTTAGCTCTTAGCTGTTTTTAAAGGCTATAATACCTCTATCATTCTGATAATAATCACTGAAGGTGATGATTTCTTTTTGAAAATTGGTATTATTTTTTATCATCCGGTAAACATCATATTTTTGTTGGTGACCAATCTCTAAAGCTAAAAATCCATCAGGTTTTAAGAATGCAGGGGAATCAAATATTATCTTTTTATAGAAATTCAGACCTTTTTCTCCTCCCAGCAGTGCTGCTGGTGGTTCAAAAAGACGAATCTCTTCAGGCAAGTTATTCCACTCTGCTTGGCTCAGGTAAGGAGGATTGGAGATAATCCCATCAAAGGTATTCAAATATTTATTTTCCTGGTAAGGTTGAAATAGGTTTCCCTGATAGAGGTAAATATTTTTCTGACAATGAAATTTTTTAGCATTCATTGAAGCTAATTTAATAGCTTCTATAGAAATGTCAATAGCATGGAAATTAATATATTTATTCTTTTTTTGCAAATAATAGCAAATGGCAATAGGTATTGCTCCAGAACCAACACCTATATCCATTAAACAGAATTGTTTTTTCTCAGGTATCATCTCAATCAATTGTATAACTTTCTCCACCAGTATCTCTGTTTCTGCTCTTGGAATAAATACTCCTTCTGAAACAGCAAATTCTAATCCCATAAAATTTTGAAAACCAGTAATATATTGAATGGGAATCCCCTTTCTTCTTTCTCTAATCCACCGGTAATATCGTTCTATTTTTATTCGGGAAACTGGTAAATGTCTATTCAGAAATAAATAGCTCTTTTCCCTTCCTAATAAATAACTCAGCAATAAAACAGATTCCTGCTCAGCTCTATTATTGCCACTTCTTTCTAATAATAGCTTGCCTTTGCTGAGAAGATCTCCGATACATTGTTCACTTTTTTGCTTTAGGGAATTGTTTAAATAAATAGGTATCATTTTAGTTCTTTCCTCAAGTTTTTAAGGGGACTCTTCCCCCCTTGGGAATCTCTATATTGATATACAGTATAGATTATACCGTATAGTGTAATATGCTGTTATTCTGATATTTATTCAATATTTAATATGTTCTTATATTGTTTGTAAAATAAGATAGAATCTTCTTTAAAATTTATATTCTTTGAGGAATTTCAGGGAGTATCTCCCCTGATTACTTTATCTTTAAATCTAATTTTACAATATATTTCTTTACTCAAAAAGAACATTTTAGTATCGGAATCTTTAACAATGCCGATGCTAAAAGTGTTCAATAATATCAAATAAGTTACCGTCCAATATATCCTCTAAATTATAGAAATTAACATTAATACGATGATCGGTAACACGATTTTGTGGAAAATTATAAGTTCTAATGCGTTCACTCCGATCTCCGGTGCCCACCTGCTTTCTCCTCTGTTGTTCAATTTCCTTATTATGTTCTCCCTGTATACGATCCAATAGGCGTGCTCTCAATATCTTCATTGCTTTTGCTTTATTTTTGTGCTGAGATTTTTCATCCTGACAGGTAACCACAATCCCGGTAGGAAGATGAGTGATTCTTACTGCAGAATCGGTAGTATTAACGCTCTGCCCTCCGGGACCGGTTGAACGAAAACGATCAATCTTTAACTCATTATTATTAATTTCCATTTCAATTTCTTCAGCCTCCGGTAAGATGGCTACGGTAATCGTAGAGGTATGAATACGACCTCCCGATTCGGTAACAGGGATTCTCTGTACTCTATGTACCCCACTCTCTTGTTTTAATGAACCAAAGACATTTTTTCCAGAAATACCAAAGATAATTTCCTTAAAACCGCCAATTTCAGTGGGATTAGAATTCATCACTTCTACCTTCCAATGGTTTCTTTCTGCAAAACGGGAATACATCCGAAACAAATCACTTACAAAAAGTGCTGCTTCCTCTCCCCCAGCACCAGCTCTAATCTCTACAATGATATTTTTCTTATTTCTGGGATCTTCCGGATTTAATAATTCCTGAAAAGAATCTTTTACCTTATCCTTCTTTTGATTGAGCAATTCTAACTCTTCATTAATCATTTCTTTTAATTCAGGATCTTGCTCATTTGTTCTTAACTGCTCATTTTCCAGGATTTCCTGCTCAATTTTTTTGTATTCAATATAAAGCTGGGCAATCCTGGCAATCTCACTATGTCTTTTAGCCAATTTTTGAAATTGTTCCTGATTAGCAATTATTTCCGGTTGGGATAATTGTTGATTTAAAGACTGATATTCCTTTTCAATGTCATCTAATACCTTAAACATATATTCTCACTACTTTCCAAATCCGATAAAGTTTTATACTTACTCATATTCAAATTAGAAATTATTATAATATCTTCCTTAGTTTTTACCTGATTGTTCTCTGCTCCAGGGCTTACCACAGGTCATTTCTCCTTCAGGACATGGACCTATCAGGCAAGATGGCCCGGCATCTTGGAAAATATGAGGAGCAATTGCTTTTACCAGCTTCAACATAGAAATTGCTAGCTCCATTATTTCCCATTGTGCCCTGCTACAGCATCTCAATCTGAAAAAATGCATTAATTCACGAGCATTAGCAGTAAAAATAATACTGGTAGTAACCGACTGGGGTAAAATATATCGAGCATCTTCAGCTGGAATACTCTGTGCTAACATTTCCCGATAAAAAGAAAAACAGCTCTGGGAAAGTTCCTGAAATTTCAATAATAAGTCACTATTGCTATTCCGGATGCTTTTAGGGATGATATAGTTTTGTTTTTTCCCCAACTTGACATATCTTTGGCTCTTCTGGGAAAAAGAAGCTATCCGATGCCTGACCAGTTGATGTGAAGTAATTCTTGATATATCTTCAATTCCAAAGGTAAAAGAGACATGTTCCAGGACAGAATAATGCCCTAACTTCATAATCTTCTTTATTATCCTATCGTTTGTTTCCTCTACAGTTTCTTCTTTTAACTGATCAATAGTTTTATTCGAATAACAAAGTCGAGCTGCTTGAGCAACCGTCTCTTCTGGATACCTGGTATAGTTTAATAGTTGAACCTTCATTGTAATTTTATTTCCTACAAATATTAACTTTTCTGGGCTGGTTTATTGGTAACCTCATGATGCATTCTACATCGTGCTTCATAGCTTTCCTTAGCACCAATTAGAATGGTTGGATCGTTATAATCAGCTGGTTTACCATTAACCAATCTTTGGGTTCTGGTAGCTGTTTTCCCACACACCATACAAATAGCATGAAGTTTATCAACATATTCAGCAATAGCTAGCAACTCGGGCATAGAACCAAATGGTTCGCCTCGAAAGTCCTGGTCAAGCCCTGCTACAATCACTCTCTTGCCCTGATTTGCCAATAACTGGCAGACCTCTACAATTTTTTGGTCAAAAAATTGTGCTTCATCAATAGCAATGACCTCAGTATCAAGTTTAACTTCATTCAGAATCTCTAATGCATTTATGATACAGGTAGCTTCAACCTTACTACCATTATGGGAATATATATATTGTATCTGATAACGATTATCTATTAAAGGTTTAAATATCTGCACTTTTTTTCGAGCAATCTGCACACGACGTACTCTTCTTATCAATTCTTCGCTTTTCCCACTAAACATGCTTCCACAAATTACTTCTATACTACCCCCGGAACAGGTTTCCTGCATCCTGTATTCCTCCCTTATCTATATTTCCTAAACAAAAACTTATAATAAAAAACAGAGCCTTTGCCCTGTTTTTTCTTTCTTTATAATAACATAGTAATATTACTTATTCATTATCTGATGAATCGTTATTTATTCCTCTTTTGTTTCCTGGTTTTTCTTGCTATCCTCTAATTCCTGTTCCAAATTATATCTTCTATTAAACTTCTCGACTCTACCAGCAGAATCAAAAATCTTCTGTTCTCCGGTAAAGAAAGGATGGCAGGCAGAACATACCTCCACCCTTATTAACTCTTTTGTAGATTGAGTTTCAAAACTATTTCCACAGGCACAGATTACCTTAGCTTTTCCATATTTAGGATGAATTCCTTTTTTCATTATCATTTCACCTTCATTCTTAATAATATCAGCCCGAAATTCAAGGGGGCATTTCCTCTTACAACTTAAAAACTATCAATTTATTTTCTTAATAAATTTCAAACAGTGAATTATTAGTTATAGTTACCAAAAACTTTCTACCAAAAATACTATGAAATTATAACACAAGTACTTTTAAGCGTCAAAGGTAATAAATACTTTTTTCTATTATCTTTTTTTTCAAATCTTTACGCTTAAACTATTGCTTGGTATTTTCAAGAAGATATCAGGTCTAATGGTTTTCATCTTTAATAGCATTTAGAAAATCATGATTGTTTTTGCTCTTCTTTAGTCTATTTAACAGTAAGCTAATGGCATCAGTGGTAGTCTGACTAGATAAAGCCCTTCTCATTAACCAGACTTTGCTTAACTCATCTGCTTCTAATAATAACTCCTCTTTCCTGGTTCCAGAACGCTTAATATCAATGGCAGGGAATATCCTGTTATCAGAAATTTCCCGGTCTAAGCGTAGCTCCATGTTGCCAGTACCTTTAAACTCTTCAAAAATTACATCATCCATACGACTTCCGGTTTCCACCAAAGCTGTTGCTAGAATGGTCAAACTGCCTCCCTCTTCTATGTTTCTGGCAGCTCCAAAAAATCTTTTGGGAAAATAGAGGGCTGTTGAATCTAATCCACCTGATAAGGTCTTGCCACTGGTGGGAATATTCAAGTTGTATGCTCTGGCTAATCTGGTTACACTATCCAGTAGAATTACCACATCATGTTTTAGTTCTACTAATCTTTTGGCTCTTTCTAAAACAATTTCTGCTACCTTAATATGATTGTTAATAGGTTGATCAAAGGTAGAGCTAATAACTTCCGCCTTTTCCACTGATCGCCTCATATTGGTAACTTCTTCTGGCCTTTCATCAATCAATAATATCATAAGAATAGTTTCAGGATGGTTAGCGATGATACCATTAGCAATCTTTTCCAGAAGTGTTGTTTTCCCTGCTTTGGGAGGAGATACGATTAAACCTCTCTGTCCTTTGCCAATGGGTGTAAAAAGATCGATTACTCTAGCAGATAATTCGTACGGTTTGGTTTCTAACTTAAATCTTTCCAAAGGGAAAAGTGGCGTTAGATTCTCGAAATCAATACGTTCTTTGGACAATTCCGGGTCTTCATGATTAACTGCTTCCACCTTGAGTAAGGCAAAATATCTTTCACCTTCTTTGGGATAACGGACCTGACCGGAAACAAGATCTCCATTACTTAAGTTAAATCTCTTTATTTGTGATGGTGAAATATAGACGTCATTAGGACCAGGTAGGTAGCCACCGGTTCTTAAAAATCCAAATCCTTCTTTCATAATATCCAGAATGCCTTCAGAAAACATATAACCCTGTTTCTCAGTCTGTGCCTTTAAGATATTAAAAATTAAATCTGTCTTTTTCATTCGAGCACAATTATTGATTTCATACTCATTAGCAATCTTACACAGTTCACTTATTTTCATTTCCTTTAATTCATTTAATTCCAAAATATAATACCCCCTCAGGTTTTTGAATCTCTTTCATATATGAACAGCAGATAACTCATCTGCAGAGCGGATAGCTCTAAGGTGCTTAAAAGAGCTTAGATTCAATTCTATTTAGCTATTTTTACTATTTTTTTCTCACTTCATCTTTTATCTCTACTTTTTAGTTCATAAAACCAAGCAATATTGAATAATTTCTAAGACTTCAACTTAAAATAATAGCTCGTACCTATCCCGTTCTTTAAGTTTAAACTGCTTTTTTAGCCAATCATTACCACTTTTATGAAAGGTGTTTTTTACAGTCAAATTAATAATTAAATAACTCTTTTTCCGTGATTATCACTATCTTTTCAAATAAAGTTACAATAAACAAATAAAACTACTTTCATTAATTAATAGATAAATAGTGGGAAAAATTCTTGAAGAATAACCCTGTAGTTACATTTTATTAAAATTATATCACTTCCTTTTTAAAAAACAATATATGATTTATTTTTCTGTAGAATAATAAATTCCAGTTAGAATGTGCCTCTTGATTGCTTTCATCCCTTCAATGTTCTAAATTCATATTACCTGTTGTGGTGAACCTTCAATTGAGCTGCTCATTGTCTCTTGATTTCTATCTATCTTGTAAGCAAATCATCTCCAGATAAAATTACCTCTATTCTCAGATTCAGGTAAATAATAATTTTCGATTAAACGCTAATTTAGGATGAGGTAGTAGGATTTTTTTGATTTATGGTCTGTAATATCAATTCATAGTCACTCAACTTATCTAAATCAATCATTACTTCTGGGTCATCAATGGTGATGCTCTTCACCGGATAGCCAGCTATAACTGATGCCTTTTCTTCTATTTCCTTGATGGTTAATGTTTTAAGTAAATACTTTATAAGAAATTTTATGCCTAATAAGCGCACATATTTCTTGATATCTTTTCGATTCTGATAAAGTTCATTTAATAGGTCTTTATTCCTATCAAACAAAGGTCGGCTAAATATCACCATATTACCGCCACAAAAGGTCCCCTCATTTAACAAAGCATAGGAACGAACAGTTTCAGGATATTTCTTCAGAATAGTTTCTTTGGTAATAATGGGATAATAAAACAGGGCGTTGTATTGTTCACACTTTTTTATAAAACGATCAATAATCTCTCCTGTAATTAGTGGTATATCTGAAGTTAACAATAATATATTATCATCATCATTAAAATAATCAAGTCCAATTTTTATATTTTCAATAATGGAATCAGTGGAGTCAAGAATCTTTTTCACTTTTTTCTCAATAAATGGAACTAAATCATATTCTGGTCCCACTACCACAATATCATCCACCAGTTTTGACTCCAATAAGGCATTAATAACATATTCAATCATGGGAATTTCATTAATCATCAATAAAGCTTTGTTGGTCAATTTATTATTATTCTCTAATTTTCCAGTATCTTTTTTGCCAGCCAGGATTAAAGCATTCATCTCTTGCTTACTCCAAATAATTGAAGCCAATTTTTATAGTATTTCACACCTAATCCTTTCTTATTGCAGCTTCGAGAAAGCTTTTAAACATAGGGTGAGGTCTATTCGGTCTGGACTTAAACTCTGGATGAAATTGCATACCTATAAACCATGGATGATTTTTTAATTCAATAATTTCAATAAGGTTATTCTCTAAATTAACTCCACTAAAGATTATACCAGTATTTTCAAATTTTGACAAAAATTGATTGTTAAATTCATAGCGATGGCGATGCCTTTCCTGTATCTTATCTCTTTGATAAATTCTATAAGCTAGTGTCTCTTTTGTCAAATTACAGTTATAACCACCAAGACGCATATTACCACCCTTAGCGGTAACATTTTTTAATCTTTCCAATAAATCAAAAATTGGATACGGTGTATTTGGGTCAAATTCTACACTATTAGCTCCAGTTAGATGTAATACATTTCGAGCAAATTCTATCAAGGCACATTCCATACCTAAACAGATTCCCATAAATGGTATCTTATTTTCCCGAACATATTTAATAGCTTGAATTTTCCCTTCTATTCCTCTCACTCCAAAACCACCGGGAATTAATATTGCCTGGACTCCTTTCAAAACCTTCTTAATATCATTTTTTAATAACAACTCGGAATCAATTCTTTTAATCTCAATCTTGCATTTATGATAAATCCCGGCATGAACGAGGGCTTCATTGATACTCATGTAGGCATCCTTTAAGCGAATATATTTCCCGATAACCGCTATGGTTGTTTTTCTCTCTGGATGGTATAAACGGTGCACCATTTCCCGCCATTCTTTCAAATCAGGTTTTTGTTCTGATAATCGCAACATTTTGACTATCAAATTACCTAAACCCTGTTCTTCGAGAACAATGGGTACTTCATAAATGGAATCTACATCTCTAGTTTCTATAATTCCCTCTTTTGGTATATCACAGAATAAAGATATTTTTTCCTTTACAGACTCTGTTAACCTTGATTGAGCTCTACATATTAATAGGTCTGGTTGAATTCCTATACTACGTAATTCTTTAATACTATGTTGAGTAGGTTTTGATTTAATCTCTTTTGGTGCCTTTAAATACGGGAAAAAGGAAACATGTATATAAAGAACATTTTCTTTTCCGATATCATTTCTAAATTGTCTAATCGCTTCCAGGAAGGGTAGTCCTTCAATATCTCCTATGGTTCCCCCAATTTCTACAATAATAACATCTAGAGGTGCTTGTCCTGGCTTATTTAGACGTTTTATACTGGCTTTTATTTCATCAGTAATATGAGGAATAATCTGAACTGTCTTGCCTAAAAAATCTCCCCTTCTTTCCTTGGAAATAACCGTATTGTATATTTTTCCGGTGGTGATACTGTTATCTTTGGTTAAATTGGTATCAATAAATCTTTCATAATGCCCCAGGTCTAAATCAGTTTCAGCTCCATCTTCTGTAACAAATGCTTCTCCATGCTGGAAGGGGCTCATAGTACCAGCATCCACATTAAGGTAGGGATCATGTTTCTGAATAGAAACCCTTAATCCCCTGCTTTTCAGTATCCGACCAATGGAAGCTGCTGTGATTCCCTTACCTATTGAGGAAACAACTCCTCCAGTTATAAAGATATATTTTGTCATATAAAACCTCTATGTAAATTTTATCAGTAACTTAAGTCGCTACTTGCTAGCATTTGCTCTCGAGAGAAACATTATATATTGTTGCGATGTATTTATTGAGAAAACTGAAATTATTTTCTGCTTTAGCATAACAGGTATATTATAATCTGAAATAAGAAAAAATTTAAGAGTTAAGCTAAATATTTTTTATAATTTTAAAACTAAGTAGGTAATAATATTAATTTAATGATTTAAGACGTAAATAGTGGTCTTCTCGGGAAGTGACTGAGTATCTATCTCAAAGAAATTTGCACCAATCATTTTAATATTTTGCTTCTTATCTAAAAAAAATGATAGTGGATCAATAGACCACTTAACAGCATCAGTTTTATAATGCATGGGAAGAACTATTTTCGGTTTAATCTGTTTAATAACCTGGTCAGCTTGATTATGATTAAGAGTATAATATCCGCCAATGGGAATAAATAAGATATCCACCTGGTTTATTTCTTCCAGTTGTGTGTTTTCCAGTAAATGTCCTAAATCACCCAGATGGCATAACACCATTTCATCTGTCTTAATAACAAAAATAGTATTATTCCCTCTATATTTTCCATAGACACTATCATGATAAGAAGAAATCCCTTGAAAAAACATTTTGTGGGTATTCCTATTAACCGTTCCCTTTAAAACAACTGGTTTTCCTTTAATCCCCATGGTGTTATTGTGGTCATAATGTTCATGGCTGATGGTAATAATGTTAATCTTTTCTTTGGTCATCTTATATCCCAGTGTCTCATCAAAGGGATCAGTAAGTATATTGATGCCTCGATTATTGGTGATAAGAAAACAGGAATGTCCCAACCATTTTATCTTCATTCTTTTTCCTTACCTCTCCTACTTTCATGATACTGAATTTCCTGCTCACCTATTATAAAGTGCCAAATATCATGTATCTTCTCCTGAATAAGATGATCGGGGTAAGCCAGTATAATACTACCTGATTCTGATAATTCAATCAACTTAAAGGGTTCTTGACTTAATATAGTGATTATACTTTTAACCTGAACCGGATCGATATTTCCGTTATCCAAGGGATTACGTATAATATCGAGTTCTTTTACCAATAGATTTATATCCATAAAGTTATCTTTGGACCTGGCAGCTTGAAAAATATTTATCACCATTTTTATTAATTGCCAATTTTTCCATTGGTTTTCCCTCAGTCCTTTTAATTTGGTTAGATTATTTCTGGAGTGATGCATCGGATTGAAGGCAATCCTCAAATCAAGTAAAGAAAAAGGAATTCGTTTATGCTCCTTGATAATATAGTCTATGATAGAAAGTTCATACAATTGGACTCCTTCTTCGCTGGCTCTATCAATTAATTCCTGTAACATGAATTTTTCTGAAAATAAAATTATAGAATCAGCGTTTGTTTTTTCCTTCATTTTTTTCATAGCTTCCCAGTCAAGGGAATGAATGGTATTAATATCGTAATTTCCAGGCAATCCGGTAATAATTAGGGAGTAGGATTTAAAAGCAAGTGCTGCTCGGGCAATAAATAATTCTTGCTGGAATTCATTGCTGGATTCTGTATCATATCCCAAAAATTCAAAACATTTTTGTAGTGAGACATAAAAAACCTCAGGATTATCTGCATAATAAAGACTAAGATAGAGCTGCTCTGCCTCGTTCAACCATTCCAATAATCCCCACTGTTCCTTGTTTATTAATACAAATCGAACATCATTTCGTAATATATCCTGAATATACCTTTCAAACAAACCTTTTTGCTCAGCTTCTTGTTTGGTTATTTCTGAATAAATTTGAAGAAAACTAAGCGGTTTACCTTCATCATGCAAGATTTGATATATTGTATCTCCCATATCTTTGTTGGTATCATATTTAATCTCTTTCTCCACTATAATAAAATACTTCTTCTTGGTCTCATCAATTAAACCAATTAAAATAGTATCATTTACCTCTAATTTTCTTTTTTGATACCATTCTTTAAATCCAGATATTAATTTCTGACGATAATCCACCACCGCCTTGATTTCTTCTCCTTCACTGTCAATGAAAATAACATTTATAATACTATCATCACGATGCCAGGAAAAATAAGGTTTTAAATAGCTGGTTAAGAATATTGTTCCATTACGTAGACAGTAAGAGGTTAAAGTATAGGGCAAGTTAGCTTCTCGATACTTCCATTTTATAAGTCCCCAAATTCCACGTTGATATCTTACAAATCTCTGATCCACTCCCATCAAAGCATTTACATCATGATGTGGATTTTCCGCTTTAATCTCCTTAATTTTCATTATTTCTTCAGTAATCTTGCGATAATGCATAGGGCGATGATTTTCTTCAAGAATACTGTAAGCTAAATCAGCGATTGATTTCCTGGGCATTTCCCACCTCCATCCCGGAATACAATCATCTGGCAAAGGTAAGCATTAATTCCATTTTTAAAATATTACTAAATTTTTAAATAACTTGTAGCTCTAAAATTTCTAAAATGAAAACATAAAATGATAAATGAACTCTAATATTACTTTCCCTTATAACTTTTCATTAGCTGTACATAAGATTCAGCATGTTCTCGTAAAAGAGACAGATCCTTTTCTGTAATCTTTCTGACCACTTTTCCTGGAATTCCCATAACCATAGAATTGGCTGGAATTAAAGTTTTGGGAGTAACGACAGTCCCGGCAGCAATAATAGAATTCTTTTCAATTATTACCTCATCTAAGATATTGGCTCCTGAGCCAATTAAAACAAAATCCTCAACAGTGCAGCCATGTAGAATTGCTCCATGTCCAATTGTAACATAATTTCCTATTTTAGTGGGTAAATTTTCTGCTACATGGATTATTGACCCATCCTGTACACTGGTATAATTACCAATATAAATAAAATCAATATCACCCCGCAATACCGCCGAAAACCAGATACTGCTATATTGGCCTATATATACCTCCCCAATCAGTGTGGCATTTTCCGCTACTAAAGAAGTTTCGTCTATTACCGGGGTTTTACTCCTGTATTTTAAAATCATACCTAACCTCCAATATATCCTTTATTTTTTGAGCAGTTTTTTCTCCAATTCCGGGAAGTTTTGTCAATTCCTCAATGGCGGCATTTCTGATATGGTCAATACTTTTGAATTTAGATAAAAGCAGTTTTTTCTTTTTTTCTCCAATACCCGGAATAAAATCAATTAATGAATCTTTAATTATTTTACTCCGTAATTTTTTATGGTAACTTATAGCAAAACGATGTGATTCATCTCTTATCCTCTGAATTAGAAAGAATACCTCAGAATTCCTGGGCAGTAAGATGGGTTCCTTTTTCCCGGGTTGAAACAATTGCTCCTCTCTCTTGGCAAGGGAGACCAGATTTAGTGTTAAATTTAATTCTTTTAATACCTTCGATATAATATTCAATTGACCTTTACCCCCATCAATAAGTATTAAATCAGGCAGGTTCCCTTTTTGTAGATGATAATTGTCAAATCGTCGTTCTAAAACCTCTTTCATCATAGCATAATCATTGATTCCCTGTGTATATTTAATCTTAAAATGTTTATATTTCTTTTTATCAGGTATTCCATACTGAAAAAAAACCAGAGAACCAACTGCAATTTTTCCCTGAATATTAGAAATATCATAAGCCTCTATGGATAAAGGTAATGTTGGTAGCTGTAAATATTCTTGTAAATCCCTAAGAGCTTTCTGTAAAGAATCCTTGTTTGTGCTCCCCCTGAGATAGATATTTAATCTTCTCTGGTAAGATTTGCTTATCCTTTCCTGACTGATGACCTTTTCAATCATATTGATAGTATCTCTTATTTTAGCGGCTTTCTCATATAACATTAATTGAGCTGCAATTTTCATCTCCTGTCTTAAGTTCTTGAACAATGATTTATGTCTCCCAGACAATAAAAGACAACATTCTCTCACCTTTTTTTGGTATTCATCCTGTTCTATTTTTTTGGCACAGGGTGCGGTACACAAACCAATCTGATAATCAAGACAGGGTTTTCCTAAATCATATTTCTGTTTACTACAATTTCTAATTTTAAAAATATACCTTAATTTTTGAACTGCTTTCCGGGTGGTTTCTACATCGGTAAAAGGACCATAATACAGTGCTTTCTTTTCCACAATTTTTCTATTTTTTCTAATCAAATGAATGGCAGGAAAAGAATTTACTCTGGTAATTTGGATGAAAGGATAACTTTTGTCATCTTTCAACTGAATATTAAAATAAGGTTTATTTTTTTTGACCAATCTGCTTTCCAGAAGCAGTGCTTCCATTTCTGAAGCGGTAATAATATAGTCTATATTATCAATCTGCTCAATCATTTGTTTTACCTTTACTGAGTGAGAATTGCCCCTGTTGAAATAAGAACCAACTCGATTTTTCAGAGAATTAGCTTTTCCAATATAAATAATCTCACCATCACGGTCTTTAAATAGATATACCCCACTTTGTTCAGGCAGATTCCTAATCTTATCAATTATGTCCATGCCCTTTCCCCTGTAAAATAAGTTTGTCCTTATGGTAAGTTTCATTCAATACCTTTTTTAAAAATTGTCCGGTAAACGAGACAGGATGATTAGCTATTTCTTCCGGTGTACCGCTAAAAACTATCTTTCCCCCCTCTTCACCACCACCAGGTCCTAAATCGATAATATGATCAGCAGATTTAATGACCTCCATATTATGTTCAATAACCAGTACTGTATTACCTTGATCAACTAATCTATTTAAAACATCCAGTAATTTTCTGACATCATCAAAATGTAAGCCTGTGGTTGGCTCATCCAGCAGATACAATGTCCTGCCTGTACTTTTCTTGCTTAACTCCTTAGCTAATTTTACCCTTTGTGCTTCTCCTCCTGAGAGGGTAGTAGCTGATTGCCCTAATTTAATATAGCCTAAACCAACATCGATGAGGGTTTGCAGTCCCTTTTTTATTTTAGGAATATTCTCAAAAAATTGATTACACTCCTCCACAGTCATATCCAATACCTGGGCAATGCTCTTATCTCGATATTTTATTTCCAGAGTTTCCCTGTTAAACCTTTGTCCTTTACATACTTCACAAGGAATATATATATCGGGAAGGAAGAACATTTCAATTTTCACTATTCCAGCACCTTCACAAGACTCACACCTTCCCCCCTTGACATTAAAGCTAAATCTTCCCGGTAGATACCCTCTCATTCTAGCAGCACTGGTTTTAGCAAATAACTCTCTAATAGGAGTAAAAATACCGGTATAAGTGGCAGGATTAGAACGCGATGTTTTGCCAATAGGAGATTGGTCTATGATAATTACCTTATCAATATTTTCAATGCCCTCCATTCGATCGTAGTCTCCTGGTCTAACCCTGCTGTGATATAATTCTCTCAGCAAAGCCTTGTACAATATCTCTTCAATTAAAGTACTTTTCCCCGAACCGGAAACTCCGGTAATACAGTTAAATTTCCCGAGAGGTATGCTAACATCCATATTTTTTAGGTTATGCTGCCTGGCACCAATTATTCTGATGCTTTTTCCGTTGCCTAAGCGCCTCTTCAGCGGAACTGGTATCTGGCATTTATCACTTAAATATTGACCGGTTATCGAAGACTGGTTAGCCATAATATGTTCTTCTTTTCCCACAGCTACTACATAGCCACCATGTATGCCGGCACCAGGTCCTAAATCCACAATGAAATCTGCAGCTCTAATCGTTTCCTCATCGTGTTCAATTACAATAACTGTGTTACCCTGATCTCTTAACTGTAGCAATGTTTTTAATAATTTACTATTATCCCTCTGATGTAATCCAATAGAAGGCTCATCCAGAATATATAGAACTCCAGTTAAACTGGAACCAATCTGGGTGGCTAATCTGATTCTCTGATTCTCACCACCAGCAAGGGTTGAGGAAGACCGAGAAAGAGTTATATAATCCAGACCAACATTCATTAAAAATTTCAATCTATTTAATATCTCTTTTCTAATCTGTCTGGAAATCTCTGCTTCTCTCTCTAATAAATTAAGATTTTCAAAAAAATAAACCAGTTCTTTGACAGTCATATCGGCAAGATCGGCTATGGAATAATCCGCAATTTTTACCATTAAACTTTCTGGTCGAAGCCTCTTTCCCTTACAGACCAGACAATTATTCATAGTCATAAATTTTTGAATCTCAGAACGAATATATTCAGATTTAGTCTCTCGATATCTTCGCTTTAAATTATTTATAACTCCTTCAAATTCATTCTGATGTATCCAGGAATTGCCTTCTTCTAAATCATGATATTCAAAGGATATTTTAGTATTTCCAGAGCCATAAAGTAAGACCTTCTGCTGCTCTTCAGTTAATTTATGAAAAGGAATAGATAGTTTGAATCCATAATGCTTTGCAACTCCAAGTAAAATATGATACAGATACCTTCCCTTAATAAAACCCCAGGGTACCAAGGCACCATCTAATATTGATTTTTCTTTATCTGGTACTACCAGGTCAGGATCAAATTCCATTTTAAAACCCAGCCCACTGCAATTGGGACAGGCACCATAAGGACTATTAAAGGAAAAAATGCGAGGAGTAATTTCCGGTAAGCTAATTCCGCAATAAGGACAGGAAAATTTTTCACTAAAGATATATTCCCTATCCTGCTCATCTAGAATTATTACTAAGCCATCACTAAGATGTAATGCTGTTTCAACAGAATTGCTTAATCTACTTTTAATTTCAGGTTTTATTATTAAGCGGTCTACAACTACATCAATGGTATGCATCTGGTAACGAGCGAGATTAAAATCATCATCTACATCAACCATTTTGCTGTCAATCCGTAATCTGATGAATCCTTTCTTCCTGATATCATCAATAATCTGCTTATGTTCTCCCTTTTTTGATCTTATAATTGGTGCTAATATTTTTATTCTGGTGTTATAAGGAAAACTCATTATCTGATCTATGATCTGATCAATGCTCTGTCTGGTTATTCTTCTTCCACAATCGGGACAATGGGGTATTCCGATTCTGGCATATAGTAAACGCAGATAATCATAAATTTCGGTAACAGTTCCTACCGTGGAGCGAGGATTCTTGCTCGCCTTTCTCTGGTCAATTGAGATTGATGGTGACAATCCTTCAATATATTCTACATCCGGTTTATCTATCCTCTCTAAAAACTGCCGAGCATAAGATGATAGGGATTCTAAATAACGTCTTTGGCTTTCAGCATAGATAGTGTCAAAAGCCAACGATGATTTTCCAGAACCGCTTAATCCGGTAATAACAATAAGCTTATTGCGTGGTAGGCTTAAAGAGATATTTTTTAAATTATGTTCTCGGGCACCTTTTATAACAATCTTATTTCTTCCCATTTTTCTGTAAACTCCATTTTTGTAATGTACATGCCTATTGCATCATAAATAAGTATATCCATATATAGTAATACTGTAAAAATTATGGTGTGTGATTAGTATTTAGTAATAAGTGATAAGTGATTAGTTTCGCCAGTTAAAAGTTTTCCATTTTCGGTTTTTAGCTTTTCTTAAAAAATAACATTTAATTCTTATTGTTTTTGCTTACTCATTACTTATTACTATATATATTTTCTTCACTTAAAACAGAACACGTTATATAGGATACTTCAACTCCTGGTATTTAGCTATTTAAAAATCATTCTCTCTCGCTTCAGTCTTTTGATTTCATCCCTTAATAAGGCTGCTCTTTCAAAATCAAGCTCTTTTGCTGCCTGATTCATCTCGCCTTGCAGGGATTTTATTAAGGCATTCAGACTACTTTTGGGCAAATACTTTGTCTTTCCCTCACTCACCTTATCTTCCTTATCAATTTCTTCATCTCCATCCAAATCTTCAAAATAAATCATATCATCGATAGGTTTTTGAATAGTCTGGGGTATAATATTATTTTTACGGTTAAATTCTAACTGTATCTTTCTTCTACGATTAGTTTCTGATATAGCTCTTTTAATAGAACCAGTCACCTCATCACAATATAGTATAACTGTGCCATTTACATTCCGGGCAGCTCTACCCATAGTCTGAATCAGGGAGGTTTCTGAACGTAAGAAACCTTCTTTGTCTGCATCAAGAATGGCTACTAAAGACACTTCGGGTAAATCCAACCCCTCTCTTAATAGATTAACGCCTACCAGTACGTCAAATTTACCTTCCCTTAGATCTTTTAAAATTTTAATCCTTTCAATGGTACTAATCTCGGAATGAAGATATCTAACCTTAATATTGATTTCCTGTAGATATTCAGCTGTACTCTCAGCCATCTTTTTAGTCAGAGTTGTGACCAATACCCTTTCCTTCTGATAAACTCTCTTTTTAATTTCAGCAATTAAATCATCAATCTGAAATTGAGCTGGTCTTATTATTACTTCCGGATCCACCAGTCCGGTAGGTCTTATTATCTGTTCTACAATCTGATAGCTTTTATTTATTTCGTACTTTCCCGGTGTAGCAGATACAAATAATGCCTTTTCCAGATATTTCTCAAATTCATGAAATACCAATGGCCGATTATCATAAGCAGAAGGTAATCTAAATCCAAATTGCACCAGGCTATCCTTTCTAGATTTATCCCCAGCATACATTCCTCTTAACTGAGGTAAAGTCACATGTGATTCATCAATCAGAATAAAAAATGGTTTGGGGAAATAATCCAGCAATGTAGCTGGTGGTTCACCCGGCTTTCTTCCACTTAAATGTCTGGAATAATTTTCAACACCAGTACAATAACTAAACTGAGATAGCATCTCAAGATCATATCTTGTTCTTTGCTCTAACCTTTCAGCTTCCAACAAATTCTTCTTTTTTTGAAAATAATCCAATCTATCTGCTAATTCTATTTTAATTGTTTCGATTGCTTCTTCTAATCTTTTCTGTGGAGTAACAAAATGTTTTGCTGGATATATAGTAATCTTTTCTTTCCTTTCAATATTATGTCCGGTTAAGGGATCAATTTCATGAATTGCCTCTATATTGTCTCCATAAAATTCAACTCGGAAGGCATTTTCCAAATAGGCTGGGAATATATCTAAAATATCTCCTCTTACTCGAAAATGACCTCTTTGAAATTCGATATCATTTCGTTCATATTGTATGTCTATTAATCTTTTTGTTACCTCTTCTAACTCCAATTGCTGATTCTCTTCCAATAATACAACCAGCTGAGAAAAATCAGTGGGAGAACCAAGACCATAGATACAGGAAACACTGGACACTATAATAACATCATTTCTCTCCAGCAAAGAAGCAGTTGCCAACAAGCGCAATCGATCAATTTCTTCATTTATGGAGGCATCCTTTTCAATATAGGTATCAGTCCTGGGAATATATGCCTCTGGTTGATAATAATCGTAATAACTGACAAAATAACCTACTGCATTATTAGGGAAAAACCGCCTGAATTCACTGCAAAGCTGAGCTGCTAGTGTTTTATTATGAGAAATAACCAGGGTCGGTAATTGTAAATACTGAATGATATTAGCCATAGTATATGTCTTCCCTGAACCGGTAACACCGAGTAAGGTCTGGATGTCTTTCCCTTCCTGAAAGCCCTGGCATATTTTCAGTATGGCTTCTGGTTGATCCCCCTGGGGGGAATAGTCAGATATGATTTGAAATTTTCTGCTCATAGAATAAGCCTTTCTCTTTAATCTGCCTTGCTACCAAATAATAAATAAATTCTTTTCTCACTCTCCCAATTCCAAGAAAGCAAAAAATATCTAATCTCATTCCAAACAGAAGATAGCCAAAGGGACGAACTTTCCCCTAATCCCTCTTTCCTATTTTTTTATTACACTCGGGCTTTAGATAAAATTTTCTTTGACCATCCGGTTATTATAGAATTTAAATATCGTCTTAAAAAAACTTTTTTAAAGCAACGGGATTTTTCATATTTCTGATGCTCTAAATTATATCACAAACTATAACTCAATCAGGGTATCTATCTGAAAAATGAAGAAAAGCAACCAAATTAGGTAAACAGCTCAGTTAGCTAAAAAGATAGGGTTAAATTCTAAAATCAATTTTTTCTGCAAGTGATTTTTTTAATTCTTGCCATACTTGCCGTACCTGTTTTTTAGTTTGAACAAGGGAAAAGCAATTATTAATGACATAGTCTGCCTGCTGAAGCTTTTCTTCCATAGGCATCTGGAATTTAATTCTCTTTATAGCTTCTTCCTCAGTGAGACTATTCCTGATTAGAAGTCTCTTTAATTGTTCTTCCCAACTGAGATATACCACAATTATCTTATTCATCATAAATTCTAGATGAGCTTCAAATAATAGAGGCGCTTCAATAATACAGATTAACTCTTGATTACCATTATTCCTCATCTGATTAATTTTCATATTTATAATTGCTGTAATTTCTGGATGGGTTATTTTATTTAATATTTCTAATTTTTCTTTATCCGCAAAAACGATCCTGGCTAATTCTCTGCGATTAATCTCCTGATTATCATACAATATCTCTTTTCCAAAATACTCCACAATATTTTGCCAGGCTTTTTTTCCAGGACGAACAATTATACGGGCAATCTCATCAGCATCAATTACCTGTGCTCCTAATTGCTTAAACATTTTAGCAACGGTTGATTTTCCAGAGACAATTCCACCTGTTAATCCAACAATTAGCATCTTCAAGAGATTAAACCTCTCTTTTTTAGAAAATTTACTTATTCTCCATTACAAGTCTCCCCAGCGATAACCATTCTTAAAATTCACTTTTAACGGTATATCCAGATGTAAACAATTCTCCATTATATCTTTAATTATAGCCTGCCTCATTTCCAACTCTGATTTTGGAATTTCAAAAATCAGTTCATCGTGAATTTGTAAAATTAAACCACTGCATTGATTTAATCTCTCCATTTTGGTGTTTATTCCAATCATAGCTATTTTAATTAAATCTGCTGCTGTACCCTGTATGGGGGTATTAATAGCGGTTCGCTCGTAAAATTCTCTGATTGATTTATTGGGACTATTAATACCATCCAGATATCTGATTCGATTTAACATAGTTTTGACATATTTATCTTTTCTAGCAATCTCAATCTGCTTATCAATATATTCTTTAACCCTATGATATCTCTGAAAATAGGCTTCAATATATTGCTCGGCATATTCTCTGCTTATTCTGAGATTATTAGCTAAACCATAACTACTCATACCATAAATAATCCCGAAATTAATAGTCTTAGCAATTCTTCTCATCTCCTCACTGACCAGATTTAAATCAATATTAAATAATTGTGCCGCTGTATAGGCATGAATATCATTCCCCTTTAAGAATGCCTCCCTTAAACTCTCATCCTGAGATAAATGTGCCAGAATTCTCAGTTCAATCTGGGAATAATCTGCAGATAAATAAATATTCCCTTCCTCGGCAATAAAAGCATTCCTAATAGCACGACCCAATTCAGTTCGTACCGGTATATTCTGTAAATTAGGATTATTACTACTTAATCTTCCAGTTGTGGTGCCGGTTTGATTAAAACAAGTATGAATCCTACCGGTTTGAGGATTTATTAATCGTGGTAATTTATCAATATAGGTGTTCTTTAATTTCTCCAATTCACGATATTCAAGTATTTTAGCTACAACTTTATGCTTTTCAGATAATTCCGATAAAACCTGCGCATCAGTTGAATAGCCAGTCTTGGTTTTTCTTACAGTGGGAAGTTTCAGTTTTTCAAATAAAACTTGACTTAACTGTTTGGGTGAATTTAAATTGAATTCACCACCAGCTAAATTAAAAATATCTGCCCTAATTCCAGCTATTTTCTGGGAAAATTGCTGGGACATCTTTTTTAAAAAGATATTATCCAGCTTGATTCCCCTTTTTTCCATCTGGTAAATTATTCTGATTAGAGGGAGTTCAATATTCAGATAAAGTTTATCCAGATCATTTTTGGAGAGTTGTTCCCATAATATCGGTTTTAAGGATAATAAAGATTTGGTCTGCCAACATATTTCCTGTTCCTGGTCAGTAAAATGTTTTTCCTGCCCACCATTCTTATCAGTATCACTCTCTTCGATTAAGTAATCCTGTATTATCTTGGTCAAATTGTAATCTTGTTGGGAGGGATTTAATAAATAGGAGGCTATCTTAATATCAAAATAAGGAAGCTGAAAAAAATCAATATCATTATATAAATAAGCCCAGGAATTCTTCAAATCAAAGCCAATCTTCTCAATCTTTCCATCTTGAAATAACTCTCTCAACTTGCTTAGTATTAATTCTCTGGAAAGATACCTATCTGTTCCTATCAGTATATCATTGCTATTAATTCTTAATAAAAACGATTCATCCAGAAGGCTAATGACGATACCTTTAAGTAAGTTATGAGAAGCAGACTGATACGTCTCTAGCAAAAACGAAAGATAACCTTCTAATTTAATCTTCTGGCATAATTTTATTAACTGCTCTTCGTTTAAAATTTCCTCATATTCTACTATACTCTTTTTTATTTTTTTATTATTTTCCCCTTTATGGGGAATCTTCTCTATCAACTTTTTAAATTCATATTTTTGAAACAAGGCTCTTATTTGTTCATAATCTGGTCCAGTATAAGCAATTCTGGGTAATTTCAAATCAATATCAACATCTCTCTTAATCATAGCTAATTTTTTACTTAATCTGGCCTGCTCTTCATATTGGAATATTTTCTCTCTGATGGATTTATTTTCTATCTGGTGAGAATTCTTAATTATTTCTTCCAAACTACCGTATTGCTGGATTAGTTTTTGAGCGGTTTTTTCTCCAATCCCAGGAACTCCTGGTATATTATCAGACGGATCTCCTTTGAGACCTATGTAATCGGGAATAAGATGAGGAGAGAAGCCAAGCATCTTTTCAATAGATGCCAGGTGATGTTGTTTAACCTGAGTTACTCCTTTTTGCATCAATAATATTTCTGTATCTTTATCTGCCAGTTGTAATAAATCCCGGTCACCGGTAACAATAACCGGTTTATATTCACTATCTTTTGTTTTCTGAACTATAGTGCCAATAATGTCATCAGCTTCATACTCTTCAATTTCAACTGACGGAATATTAAATTTATGCACGATTTCTTTAATAATGGGTAATTGTTCAATTAATTCCGGAGGCATTTTTTCTCTCTGTGCTTTATACTGGTCATACTGTTTATGGCGAAAGGTTGGTTTGGGAGTATCAAAGGCAATTATGAGACCATCCGGTTTTTGCTCTTCTAATAATCTTAATAATACCAGAGTAAAGCCATAGGCAGCATTAATAAGCTGCCCATAGGAAGTTGTTAACCTGGGTAAGGCAAAAAAAGCACGATATATTAATCCCTGTCCGTCAATTAAAAATAATTTTTTGGTCTTTTTTATCATCTCTAATACTCTTATTATTTATAAATAAACGATTATTCGCTTAGCAGATGGCCTTGATAATCCTGAGACAATACTTACCATGAAAGTGGTTTTAATAAAACAATAAGATATACAAATTTACCTATTATTTATTAAGATATCACCACAAATAAAACTAACAGAACTATTATTTTATTAATAGTCATTAGCTTGACATTGGCAATAGTCTAATCTATAATTTTTAAGATACTTTTTAACGCCGAAGTGGCGAAATTGGTAGACGCACTGGACTCAAAATCCAGCGAGCCTCACAGCTCATGTCGGTTCGACTCCGACCTTCGGCACCATATTTAAATTTTGCCCGAATCTTCATTTTCTAGCCACACCCTGGTTTGAATTAAACAATCCTTTATTTCTTTTACTAATCCTTTATTATATTTTACTCTTAATTGTTCATCGACATAATGATGATATCTTCTTAGGCCAGATTTAAAATGTATTATAACTCGATCTGATCCTGGGTATTTTTGTAATATTTCTTTTAAATCATCTAATTTCTCTGGTTCAAGCCCAGCTACATCTACTTCTATATGTAAACAGTGCTCACCTTTTACTTTTTTCTTTCCCCTGTTTAAATTGTTTTTCTGATATTCCTTAATCGGGATGATTGACTCTGCCAGTAACTTCATATTTACTTCCATAGCGTCCAGACGCCCTTCTACTATAACTACGTTCTCTTCTCTGAGCACTTCTTTGCACTCCTCAAAGGTTTTAGGAAAAACAATAATTTCAATAGTACCATGCAAATCCTCCAGGGAAAAATAAGCCATTACATTTCCATTTTTGGTGGCTTTTCTTCTTATATTGGTAATTACACCTCCCAGAATGACATGGCTTTTATCAGAAAAATCTTCCAGATTAGCAGAATCAGCATTGACAATCTCAGTCAATTTTTCCTGATAATCCTCCAAAGGATGATGAGATAGATAAAAACCAAGAGTTTCCTTTTCCATAGTTAAAAGTTCCTGGTCGGTAAATTCTGGCACTGCTGCCGAAGTAAAGACATCCTGAAGATCTTTCATAAGACCATCATTTTTTACCATAAAAAGGCTGGCCTGACCATTTCTTTTTTCTTTTTGCTTATCCTGAGCTATCTGAATCGACCTTTCTAAAATTGACAACAGTTGAGCCCTAGAAGCTTTAAGTGAATCAAAAGCACCACATTTTATTAAACTCTCTACAACCCTCCTATTGATGGTCCTTAAATCCACTCTCTGGCAAAAACCAATTAGAGATGAAAATAAACCACTTTCTCTTCTTTCTTTAATAATACTTTCAACCGCAGCCCTACCCACATTCTTAACCGCTGCCAGACCAAAACGTATGGTTTGTTTATCTACCACAGTAAAATCAATCAAGCTTTCATTGATATCTGGAGGTAATATTTTTAAGCCTATATTCTGGCACTCTTTAATATATTTCACCACCTTATCAGTATTTTGCATAATACTGGTAAGTAATGCTGCCATATATTCTACAGGATAATGCGCTTTCAGATAGGCAGTCTGATAAGATAGAAAAGCATAGGAAACACTATGAGATTTGTTAAATCCATATCCGGCAAAATAAGCAATAAGATCGTATATATCTTCAGCAGTCTTTTTCTCAATATCATTTTTAACAGCACCTTCGATGAATTGTTTTTGCTGTTTTTTCATTACTTCTTTTATCTTTTTGCCCATTGCCTTCCTCAAAATGTCTGCCTGACCGAGGGAATAGCCTGCCAATTGGCTGGCAATTTGCATAACCTGTTCCTGATAGACAATTACCCCATAAGTATCCCTTAAAATTAGTTCCAGTTTGGGATGTAAATATTTAATTTCTACCTTCCCTTTTTTCCGATTTATAAAATCATCAATCATGCCGCTCCCTAAGGGACCAGGTCTAAATAGTGCTAAAAGAGCAGTTATATCTTCGATATTCTTCGGTTCCATTCGTTTTACCAGGTCTGTCATTCCAGAACTTTCTAATTGAAAGATGCCGCAACACTCTCCTTTTGCCAGGATTTCATAGACCTTCTCATCATCTAAGGATATTTCATCTATATTTATTATTTCACTCCTGGTTTTTTTAATAATTTTTATAGTATTGTTAATCACCGAGAGAGTCCTCAATCCCAGGAAATCCATTTTTAATAATCCCAGTGATTCTAAATCTTCAGCTGCATATTGGGTAGAAATTTCCCCTTCAGATGTTAGTTGGAGAGGAACAAAATTAGTCAATGATTCTCGCGATAGAACCACTCCAGCAGCATGGGTGGAAGCATGACGGGACAAACCTTCCAATTTTGATGATATTTCAATCATCTTCTTAATGATAGCGTCATTTTCCATTCTATTTTTTAATTCAGGTTCAATCTGTAATGCTTTCTCTATGGTCATCTTGGGATCCATAGGAATAAGTTTAGCAATCTTATCCACCTGCCCATAGGGAATACCCAGGGCTCTACCAACATCTCTAATTACCGCTCGAGCAGCCATTGTTCCAAAGGTAATAATCTGAGAAACTTTATCACGCCCATATTTTTTACTAACATACTCAATTACTTCTCCTCTTCCCTCAAAACTAAAATCAATATCAAAATCAGGCATACTGATTCTTTCTGGATTGAGGAATCTTTCGAAGAGCAAGTTATAATCGAGAGGATTAATATTAGTAATATTCAGACAATAAGCTACCAGACTACCAGCTGCTGAACCCCTTCCCGGACCAACCATTATATTATGGTTTTTAGCATAATTAACGAAATCCCATACAATTAAGAAATAAGTAGCAAAACCCATTTTTTTTATAATGGATAATTCATAATCCAAACGATCCTTGATTTCACCTTCAAGATGTGCAAATTTTCGTATTGCTCCTTCATAACATAGTTGCTTTAAATAATCATAATCAGTAAGGTTTTCCGGTAAGCTAAAGTCAGGTAGATGGGCATTTTGAAAATCTATTTCCAGATTACACTCCTGAGCAATTTTGCAGGTATTATCCAGTGCCTCAGGAATATCAGCAAAATGTTGCTGCATCTCTTCCTGGGTATTAAAATAAAAATCATCAGTACTAAATTTCATACGATCAGGATCATCAAGATTAGTAGCAGTTTGAATACATAATAAAATATCATGAGCTTCATAATCTTCTTGGTCAATATAGTGTACATCATTGGTAGCTACCAGGGGAATCTGCAGTAAATTACCCAGTTTGACTAGTTCCTGATTAACCTTAATTTGTTCTGGCATAGTATTGTTTTGTAACTCTAGATAAAAATTACCCTTACCAAATATTTCCTGATAGGATAGAGCTAATTCCTTAGCTTCAGTAAAATTATTTTGTAATATAAGGCGAGGTATTTCTCCTTTCAGGCAAGCTGATAGCCCAATAAGCCCTTCACTGTATTCTCTTAATATTTCTTTATCTATCCTTGGTTTATAATAGAAACCCTCCAGAAATGATTTGGTAACTAATTGAATAAGATTCTGGTATCCAGTCTTGTTCTTGACCAGAAGAATTAAATGACTTGGTGATTCCTTCTTACCATTGGATTTATCCTTTCTGCTATGAGGAGCAATGTAAACTTCACAGCCAATTATTGGTTTAATATTATTGGCAACAGCTTCTTTATAAAACTGTATAGCGCCATACATAACTCCATGATCAGTCAGAGCTAAAGCAGACATATTATTTTCTTTGGCTTTTTTAATTAATTCTTTTATGCGGCATGCTCCATCCAGAAGACTATACTCAGAATGAACATGTAGATGGACAAATCTTGATTTTTCAGACATACTATTTTCTCACTTTTTAAAGGTTAAGGTAGTTCACCCAAAATTTATCATATCAACCTATAAGAAAATTTTAAAAGTAGCAAAACCTATCACCTTAAAGATATTATATACTAATTTGAATTGGTTTTCACACTAAAAGCCAATTAATTAGTAAACAAACAAGCAATATAATGGGAAGCCAATTGAGGCTTCCCATTATATTTTATCTTCTATTGTTTATTATCAATTAAATATGTTGCTCTAAATAAAAATATACCAGACCATTACATTTTTTTAATTATTACTTAAAGAAAACTTTGGCAAAACTAATCCATTCTTTATTTACTATCTTAATTTCCCTGGTAGCTTCCTCTAGGGGAACTGAAACAATCTTATTGCCCCTCATTGCTGCCATTTTTCCAAAATCTTCCTTTTCAATTAATTCCATTGCTTTTACTCCGGTACGCAAACCCAGGATTCTATCGAATATCGTTGGATTGCCACCTCTCTGTATATGCCCAATTACGGCATGTCTGGTATCTAGACCGGTTTTCTCGCTAATTATATCACCTAAAGACTGACCAATTTCTCTTTTTCTTAAAATCATATGTCCAAACTGGTCTAATTCTTCCCGACCAGCATTAGCACCTGGTAATTCAACACCTTCTGATGCCACCACCAGAGCATATTTTTTTCTGGAATAAACGCGTTGAAGTTGTTTACACATCTCGTCAATATCTGGTTTTTCTTCTGGAAGCAATATCCAGTCTGCTCCAGAAGCCAGCCCGGTATACAGGGCAACCCAACCGGCATGCCTACCCATAACTTCCAGTATCATGACCCTGTGATGAGATTTTCCAGTATCTTCCAGACTCTTCATTGCTTCAACCGCTCTGGTTACAGAACTATCAAAGCCAAAGGTAAAATCAGTAGATGATAGATCATTATCCATGGTTTTAGGTGCTCCTACAACATTTACCTTGTACTCTTTAAATAAATTATGCGCAACTCCCAGGGTATCCTCGCCTCCCATTGCTAAAACAGCATCCAGACCATAATTCTTTATAGTATTCAATACTCTTTCTACTCCGCTTTCCACCTTAAAGGGATTGGTGCGAGAAGTTCCAAGAATAGTACCGGCTTTATCTATTAACTCTTCTGCATCCTGTAAATGAATTTTAAAAAGATTACCATCAATCAAACCCCTCCAACCGTCTCTAATGCCGAATACTTCATAATGAAAATCATAGGCTCGATAAACTGCACCACGAATGGCTGGATTAAGCCCACAACAATCTCCTCCACCTGTTAAAATACCAACTCTTTTAGACATCTTTTACTCCCTTTATTCGTATTTCTATATTCATTCTAAATCACTATGCTCTATTATGACAACCTAATACTCTAATACGGTCTCTAATAACTTCTTTTGCTGCCTCTTTGGCAACTCCCAGAACCTTCCGAGGATCTATTTCATCAGAGTTCTTAGCAAGATAATCCTGGATTGCCCTGGTAAAAGCCATCCGTATCCTGGTATCTATGTTAATCTTGCATATTCCTGCAGTAATTCCTTTTTTAACTTCTTCATCACTTGCTCCAGAGGCTCCATGTAACACCAGGGGAATGCCAGTTAAATCTCTAATCTTTTCGATACGAGGTATATCCAATTCAGCAATAAGCTCTCGACATCCATGAATTGTCCCCACTGCTGCAGCTAAAGAATCAATAGCTGTTAACTTGACAAATTTTGCTGCTTCTTCCGGATCAGCTATAAATTCTTTTATTTTCTCTCGTGCTACTCCTGGTTCATCACTGGAATCCATCTTCCCAATCTGCCCGATTTCAGCCTCTACCGGAATATCGCAAGAATGTGCCATTTCTACCACCTTTTTAGTTAAAGCAACATTTTCAGCAAATGGTAATTTGGAACCATCAAACATTAATGAGGTAAATCCAGCTCTTAAACATCTAATATTTTGATAATAATCGGTCCCATGATCCAGATGTAAAACAACTGGTATAAAAGTCCTTTCCGCCAATACCTTTACCATGCCAACTATCATATCTAAACCAGCATATTTAATGGCTCCTTGGGAAGCCTGTACTATCACAGGTGCTCTTTCTTCTTCCGCAGTCTCTATGATTGCCTGTACTATTTCCATATTATTGGCATTAAAGGCACCCACAGCATAATGGTTTTTTTGAGCATCTATTAATACTTCTTTACTTGTTACTAAGGGCATAAAATTCTCCTTTCTATCTCCTTCTTACTCCTCATTGCTAATATTTTATAGAAAGTTTTCAAGTGATATTAAATAAAATAATACACTTAAACAATAAGTAGGAAAAAAATGATTTACATTTTATTATTATATATATCTTAAAGGCTTATTGCAATTAATATTTTACTTTGGGGGAGCATATCCTAAATCTCTGGAAGCAGTAAATTAATATATATTGATTAAATACTCTATTATATATTATCATATCACATACTAGATAGTGTAAAATTTCAGTAGGTGTTTTTGAATATCACTTGCCAGTAGGTCAACAAAAAAGGTAGACTTACCTCATAGATATAAATCAAAAGAAAAAGAAGAGACATTCTTTTTCTAAAAGGAGGTAAATCTACCTAATGAAAGAATTACAGTTAATCATTACCTTACCATCTCTACCAGTGACTATACCAGAAGGTAAGCTCAATTTCCAGTACCTGGAGCGATTTGTCTTTCAATTAACCAAAATCGTGGGCCAATACGTTATCCAGGAAATACTCCAGTTCCTTGACAATCGATTAAGGAAAGAAAGGCAAAGAGGTAAACTCACCAACTGCGGAAAGCGCAGCAGATACCTCTTGACCCTCCTGGGCAATATCACCTACCAGAAGCATCTCTACAGGGATCAAGAGGGCCAGTACCGTTGTCTTCTGGATGAAACTCTTGGCTTAAAGCCCAATCAGCGGATGAGCACGCATTACCAGAAGATCACCGGCCTGTTCTCCTTTATAGCCGGCAGTTACCGCAATGCCCAGGGATTTCTCCAGCACTGTTACAGTGACTCTGTAAGTTTTAAATGTATCCGCAGGCAGGTACAACTCCAGGGTAGCCAGATTCAACAACAAGAAGAATATGCCTTTGACCAAAAGTTAGAAGAGGCTCTAAAACCAACAATAACATCTACCCTAGATAAATCAGAGACCATCTATCTGGAATTAGACGGCACCATGATTAACCTGCAGAAACAAATCAAGAAAAAGGCAGAACTGAAACTGGCCATCATCCATAAAGGAAAAGAAAAACGTTATCCTGCGGGAAACTCGGATGCCAAGAAACTCAAAGATAGATTAGCCTATACCGGTCTTGGTCCAGCAGATGAATTTATGGCTAAGGTGAGCTTACTTGCCGAAGAAAACTTTCAGGTATATGATCATAACCTCATCCTGGTAGGAGGAGACGGTGCTACCTAGATCAAAGAAGGAGCCAGAGATTATTTTCCTAATTGTATCTATCAGCTGTGCCCCTTTCACTTAAAACGCAAACTAACCCAGAGTCTTTCCTATAACCGAAAAATAAAATCACAAGTCAGTCTTCTCTTAGAAGAGGATAACATCTCAGAAGCACTCCTTTTATTGGAAGAAGAAAAAGGAAAGAATCCTCAGAAAAAAGATGAATTAAATAATCTGATTACCTATCTCCTCAACAATACTGAGGGAATCAATGCCGTAGATCGCCTGAAAGAAGCAGGATTACCCGTAGATACCATGGGAGCTATCAAGGGCAATATTGACAAGATCCTGGCCAATCGATTGAAGAAACGGGGGATGAGCTGGTCTCCTTCAGGAGCACTCAATTTAGCTAAAATAGGACAATTGATCATCAATGATGACTGGAATGACTCTAGCCTACTGAAGAAGAGGTGATCCTCAAACAGATAGAGCCTCAAGAAGAATACCATTTCCCCAAAGAAGATAAATATGATAGACAGTATTCTCTTCCGGTATTGGTAGGTCCTCACCAGGACAGAAACTGGGTGAAACAATTAAAGGAGCTCATCAGTATTCATTAATTAAAGATTAATAAAAGAATAAAGGATATTGTTATTTGAATGTACTATTATTGCTATTTTACTGTTAGAATTTACTTATCATCACTTGCACTTTAACTTAATTTAATTTCCATAAATTTTGAGGTAAGAAAAAATACCCACAAGTTGTTGACACGAACCACATACAAATAATATTTGAGAAATATAATAATTAGTGCTATATTCGTATTATCTTAAAGTTAAATCTAATGTGAGTTTGCTATGAACTGTCTTTTTAAGAAAGAAAAGAAATAAAAAAACGAAAGAAAGGAGAATAAGATGAATGATTTTAGAGATGATTCTGGGGAAAAAATAATCAATATAGCTGAAAAAATTCCTAAAATAACGTTTGGTAAAAAATTTTTAAAGCTTTTGATTTTAATTTTAGTTATTTTATACCTGATTAGCGGTATTTACATAGTTCAACCTAATGAACAAGGAGTAGTCAGGCGTTTTGGAAAATTTAGCAGATTAGATAGTCCAGGTCTACATTATCACCTGCCCTTACCCTTTGAATCAGCAGTAACACCTTCAGTTACCGAGGTAAAGAGGATTGAAATTGGTTTTCGGACTGTTCGGGACAGTTATATTGAAGTCCAGGAGGAAGCTCTTATGCTTACCGGGGATGAAAATATCGTTAGTGCCGAAGCCATCGTGCAGTACCGAATTAAAAATGCTGCTGATTACCTTTTTAATATAATTGAACCTGAGCTCACTGTTAAAAACGCCTCTGAAGCTGCACTTAGACAGATAATTGGAAGTCGTAAAATTGATGATGCCTTAACCGAAGGCAAATACGAGATACAGGAAGAGACAAGGTTGCTTATCCAGGACTTACTTGATACCTACCAGTCTGGAATTTTAGCAATTGCCGTCCAATTACAGGATGTCAATCCCCCTAATGAGGTATCAGCTGCTTTTAAGGATGTTGCTAGCGCTAAAGAAGATAAAAGTAAATTCATCAATGAAGCAGAGGGTTATCGCAATGACATCATTCCCAAAGCCCGAGGAGAAGCGGCTAGAATTATAAAAGAGGCAGAAGGTTATAAAATCGAGAGAATAAGAAAAGCAGAAGGTGATGTGGCTAAATTCAATCAGATTTTAGCTGAATATCAAAAGGGGAAAGAGGTTACTAAATACCGCTTATATATCGAAACAATGGAAAAAATATTACCTAATATGAATAAATTTATCATAGAAGAAACGGAAAATAATGTGTTAAAACTGTTGCCCTTAAATGAACCACTGCTCCAGGACTCAATTAGAAAGGAGGTTGAGCAAAAATGAAAAAAAGTTTAATATTTATTTGCTTAATTTTGATTATCCTTTTGGCAAATTTTACCCTTTTCATTATTGATGAAACAAAACAGGCTATAGTTCTGCAATTTGGTAAGCCAATCAGGGTTATTCGGGAAGCGGGTTTGCATATGAGAATTCCCTTTATTCAAAATGTAATCCTCTTTGAGTCTAGATTGCTTATTTACGATGCTCCTCCTACTGAGATAATTACCCGAGATAAGAAAACTCTAATTCTTGATAATTATGCTCGCTGGAAAATTACTGATCCCCTACTTTTTATGCAAACAGTCAGAGATATTAATGGAGCGCAAGCCAGATTGGATGATATCATTTATTCTGAATTAAGAGTGGATCTGGGCAAATTCGATATGAGTGAGATTGTCTCCTCAAAAAGAACTGAAATTATGGAAACTGTTACCGAACGTAGTAATGAAAAATCTATGGAATATGGAATAAATATTATTGATGTAAGAATAAAACGTGCAGATTTGCCTCCGGAAAATGAACAAAATATTTATGCCAGAATGGAAGCTGAACGGGATAGAATAGCTAAGCAGTATCGGGCAGAAGGTATGGAGGAATCCGCCAAAATTATGGCAGAAACAGAAAGAGAAAAAACCGTAATACTGGCTGAGGCATACCGGGAAGCCCAGCAGTTAAGAGGTGAGGGTGAAGCAGAGTCAATTCGAATATATGCAGAAAGTTTTAATCAGGATGCGGAATTCTATCAATTCTTTAGAACTCTGGAATCTTATCAGAACAGCTTGGGAGAAAATACCACTATTCTGTTATCATCTGAAAATGAATATATCCAATATCTTAACAATATACAAGATTAAAACAAAATTATAAATCATACTTCAGGGTCTGACTATTTTAATGATTGATGGTCAGACCCTAACATTTAACTAATATCCCTCAGTAAGATTCACCCTGTTTTCTGGTTCTTGACCATGAAATATCCGTTTAATATTATTATATACCATCAATATATTCTCTTCTATAGCTCTATCGGAATAACCGGCATTATGTGGAGACATAATTACATTAGGCAATTCTTGAAAGTCATATTTACTGGGTAATATTACCGGAGAATCTTTATCTGGATATTGATACCAGGTATCAATTGCTGCTCCGGCTAAAGTTCCATTTTTAAGATGAAAATAGAGGGCTTTTTCATCAATAATCCTACCTCGACCAATATTAATAAGGTATTTTCCTTTCATCAGTTTTAACATTCGGTCATCAATCATGTTTTTTGTCTTAGAAGTTAATGGTAAGGAAATAATGATAAATTCTGATTGAATAATAACATAGGCCAGTTGTTCAGTTGTACCCAAAAAAGTCAGGCCATATTGCTTATCCAGCATCTCTTCTTTCTTGAGAGAACGTTTAACTGCATATACCTTCATACCTAAAGATAAGGCTCTTTTCGCAATTTCTAATCCGATTGAACCAAGACCAACAATACCTAGATTTCTTCCATAAAGTTGAATTGTTGGTTCCCCGGAAACGAATCCATGCCACTTACCCATTCTCAAATCGCGGTCATTATTTATTAGATTTTTAGCTAACGCTAATAACAGGCAAAGTGCATGCTCTGAAACAGCATGGCTGTTTCCATGAGTATTGCACACAGCTACATGGGAATAGTTTTTAAAAACCTCCAGATTTTGCTTATCTACTCCAGCAAAAGGTATTTGAAATAATTTTAGGTCTTTAGCCCGACTGAGTTCGTATTCAGTTAATTCTCCTCCTACTATCACCTCAGCAGAAGCAATCTGATTGTCTAATTGTTGCTTATTCCCATCAGGAAAAACAATCTCCAGTGGAAGATGATACTCCTGATTATATCCACCCAATAATTCCATCCACCTATTAAAGCTAACCATTTTACTAAATATCAACACCTTCATTTTTTTATCACCCTTATCCGATATCTGTTTTTCTTTCTCCTGTATATATTTTCGGGTTGCCACAATATGCTTGCATTCCAGATTCCATTGACGGCAATGATTTTCAAAATCATAACAATCACATTCCGGAACTGTCAGGTTTACATGATATGTAGTTTTATTTTTTTTATTCTTAACTAAAAAATAATCCCCTTCCTCTTCTACCATTATATCTTTGGAGGCAATAGCTCTTTTATTCTGTTCTTCTTTAATTAATAGTTTTCTAGCTAATTGGTCAGCCATTTGATTATTTTCCCTTCTATTCCAAATAAAAAAGATAGGGACCTTAAGTTCTTTAATTAATTCTTGAATCTTTTCATAAAGGGGAATTATTTTTTTGTTTTTTACCTTAAATTGTCCGTTTAATTGTTTTACTATTAATTGACTATCGCAATAAAATTCAACTGAATCTGCCGGGATATTTTTTATTTCTTCCAAACCCCTGATTACTGCACTATACTCAGCAATATTATTGGTACCCATTCCAATTATTTCATTGAGTTTTTTCCATAACTGTCCATCTCTATAAATAACAACTCCAATAGCCATATTCCCAGGATTAGGAATACAGGAACCATCAACACGCAATAATAGTTTTGGCATAAATACCTCTTTTACTTGTGATAAATATCACTTAATTTTTTCTTTATAAAAACTCTTAGCTCGTCCAACTCATTAATAAAATGTACTTTTCCTTCTTTCTGGTAAGGCTTAAGCCATTCGCCAACATCAAATCTAAACAAAATGACTTCTTTACCATAGTTTAAAGCCAGGGCAATTTCAGATATTGTTCCCGCTCTTCCTGGTAAAGCGATAATCAGATCACTGCTTAATATATTAATCACATTTCTGGCTATACCCATACCCGTTACAATAGGAATATCAATATATTGAGAAGCCCAAACAGGATCATCAACCGGCAATATCCCTATGGTAATTCCGCCATTATCTTTGGCGCCCTTAGCTGATGCCTCCATAATACCAGAAGCTCGACCACCATTTAATAATACCCAGCCTTCCCGGGCTATCATTGCTCCAATTTGATAGGCATATTGCTCATCTTCCGGATTTACAAATTGAGCTCCACCCATTATACCAATTATTATCTTTTTAATAAAATCTCTCCCCTTCCTGTAGTTAATTAACCTTTTTATTTTATATTAATCTATTATATACACTAATATTTTATTTTCTCAAGTTATGATACATAATCTGTGCAAATAACACTTATGGTTAATCCTGGCTGAAATTTTATTCAGGCCACAGGTACATTTTTTAATAGAGATACACTGCTATCCTTCTATAAAAAGATAAATTTAAGTTAGAATAATCTTAAAAAATTAATCAATTCTGGAGGAAACTGGGGAAATACAGAATAAACATCGCACCCGCAAAGCGGATGTCTTTAAGAACCTCAAAAAGAGGTTTGACTTTTTCTTGTTTACTTTTGTTCTACTCTTTTTCTGACAATTTTATTGAACTATAATATTACTAAGTGATACAATTTCCTTACTTACTTTAGAAGCCAGGTATAAAATGGTCCTATAGCTTTTCTTAATCTTTTTCCATATAAAACCAGTTTATTTAACCATTACCACCTTCTAAGAAGGAGTTTTTTCATGGTTAAATAAACTGAATTGATGTATTTTATAGTATATCCTAGACAACGCACAATACTTATTTGACATTTTTAAATAATTGGTTAAAATGTTGTAGATGGGAATTGAGACTAAATTCAACAACAAAATGGTAAGTAATAATATAATTACTATAAACCTTTTAGCTTAAAGAGGTAAATTATATGGATATGGATGAAAGAATTAGATATGCTTTTAAGCATTCGAAAATACTAAAATGGCCTAAACAGCTACTTTCTTCCTTTGGTTCATCAGAGATTCATTATCATGTCCTTACTGAACCTGTTTACCAGGAATTTACTAAAGGAGAGGTGGAGACTGTAGTAAGAGAGGGCAAAGTAAGCTGGTATAGACCTCAATTATTAACTCCAGAGTATATTTTGCGTATTGAAGGATTCAGCGATGAAGCCAAAAAAGCACTCTTATCCATAGCTAATGAAATGCCTGATTTGGCAAGTATCCTTTATCGCTTTAACTTTAAGAGAGAAGTTGATTCTATGATTTTTGTCTCTGGTAGTTTAGAATCGGTTGCTGATAAGATTGCTCGAGATATTGATAAAAAAGGCGATAATCTTTCAGCAATTGTTATGGGTGTGGGTGATTTATGGGATATTTCACTATCTAAATTTATCCTTGATATGATGTCAAGAAGTGCTCATCAGTCACAATTCCCAGAACTTAGAAAAAGGGGATTAATAACCTATAACAAGTCTGGTTATCAGGTTGTTTCACGTGATACCCAGGGTATTCCTCTTATTGCCAAGAAAGAAATTGAAACTATGTTTGATAAGGTAAAACATGGTGATATGGAACCAAGGGATCTAAAAATTGAATTAGACCGCTGGGGTCTATTCGAATTCTATCAAGACCGTTTCTTTGAACTGTTTAGAAGGAGGTAGTAATAGTGGGGTATATTAAATCTGCTCGGGAAATAGCGCTAGAAAAAACAGCTGGTGAAAAGCTGAGTGCTCAGGAAATTGCTGAAATAAAGCAACAGGAAAAGATAGACTCTATTTTAGCAAAATATTATAAAGATCAGATTGAACCAGATCAATTATGGTATCAATTAAAAGAACTGCATGTAAAATATTTAAAACAAGCACAAAATAGCTTTCTTAAATCCTTAACCTACCAGAGTAATACCTATGATTTTGAGAAAAGGAAAAAAGGTATCTTAGCTATTGAAAACCTGAAGAAAACTAACCAATCCTCAGATATTGAACACTATTTTAATCAACTAACCAAATTACAAAAGGAGTTTCAAAAAGAGAAAGACCAATTAATTCAATATGTAAAAAAGGATCTGGAAAGAAATCCTCAGAAGAGATTACAAACCTTTCAACAGGGTAACCAGATCGTTATAAAAGAATTAAGCGTTGAAGAAGTATTGGAACAAGATAAGGGATTAAAGCAAAGATTAAATCAAATGGAAAAAAAATATAAAGAAAATTTTAATCTACTCAAAGGAAAAATAGCTGACCTTTTCCAGGAAATCAATGACAATTAAAATCAATTTGATTTCCGATTTGGCAATATTTAAAAAATGAATAGGAATGCTGGTTCTTCTTTAAAAAGTCAGAAGAATCAGCATTTTTCATTAAATGCAATTTCTCTTCTGCTTATGAATATTTTAAAGTACTATGAGTTCGATTCTCAAAATAATAAAGCAGGTACATTAAAAAAGAGGAAAAGATGGCTAACACAAAAATAAACGGCCAAATATTTTCCACCCCAAAATTATTAATGAATAATCCTGACAAATAGGGACCAAAGATAAATCCAGAACCTATCAAGATATGAATAATAGCACTAAATCGACCTCTGTGAGTTATAGGAGTGTGATTGATTATATAGACATCTGAATAGGTAGTGGCAATTATCTCACCTAAAGTCCATAAAACTGTGGAAAGAGCAAATAAGAAGAACCTGGTACTGAAGTAAATTACTCCAAAGCCAAAAGCATATAGTATTGCAGCTAAGGATACATTTAAAATAGGTTTAATTTTCCTGGTCATACTGATGATAATCACGGTAAGAAAGATAACCACAATTCCATTAATAGTCATTATAGAACCAAAATATTGGGGACCTCTTTCTCCGAATATTTTTATCATCTGTATGGGCAGAGTAAACTCACTTTGAACATAAACAAAAGAATACAGGGTAAAAATCAGGGTAAAAAAAACTAAAAAAGGCCTAGAGAGAAATACACGGTAAATACTCCCCTGCTCTGCCTTTTCATCACCGTAGTCTGAAACAATAGAGTGCCTGATGCTATTGAGACGAGGGAAAGACTCCGCAATGAAGAAATAAACCAGTAAAACAGAAATAAGAGTCGTAACCGTATCTCCAATAAAAAGTAGATCTAGGTAATCATTATATAGTAATCCCGCAATCATGGGACCAATGGCAAAACCAATGTTCATACCCAGATACAACAGAGAAAAAGCTGCTTTTCTATTATCGGGATTGGTCAAGTCAGCAACCATTGCCTTCATGGCAGGATAATTGGCACCACTAAAGACTGCTGATATTGTTAATAACCAGGGAATTATTTCGCTCTGCACAACCAGTAAACAGGCGAAAATAAATAGTGCCGAAAGAGTGCTAAAGATGATGAATATTTTTTTCCTATCAAAAACATCAGCCAATTTTCCTCCCAGAAGCAAACCTGGTACCTTAGCGGCAGTAGCCAGCATAACATAGAATCCGGCTTTCTGTTCATTAAACATTAGTGTTTTAGTAAAAAAAATAGCCAGGAAAGGAAAGATAAAACTACCCACAGAATAGACTATCTGGGCAAAAAATAAGATAAATATACTTCTCGGTAATTTTATATAATCTTCGAAAAGACTTTTTATATTCATCTTCCCCGATACCAATAAAAAATATAATAATTCTAATTGTAAAATAACTTATCGTTTACTATATTGTATCATTTTAGTATCTTTCTTTGAGTTAAAGAGCAATTTTTATCATAATCTCTAATAATAGAGTTGAAATTTAAATTTCTCCCCTTACCTTGAAAAAAGTAATAGCCAGGTTTTCTATCATTCTTGTTATTTCATTTCTAACAATCTGCTTAACTTCTTTCACATCACAAAATCCCAGTATTTCATCCCTCCAAATCTCATAGTTCTTATAGGTACCTGCTCTACATTCAATATAATAGGCTATTGGAAAATCCTCTCCTACTGTCCATACTCTGAACCAAATACTGCCGGTCTTTTTAGCTTTTTCCTCTTCCTGATACAGATATGCTTCCTCAGCAGGTATTTCCTGAAAAGCAATGCTGGCAAAATTATTTTTATATTTTAGTCGGGTATAATCGGTAAGCTCTCCGCTACTTAAACCAATTAAAAAAGACTGCTCTCCCTGGACTTTTACAGATATATAGCCAAAGGTCTCCACATCTTTAAAATCACGATATAAGATATCATCAAGGGAGTCCTGGGAATTTATTATACTGGTAAGGGTAAAAAAGATACTAAAAATTAACAAGCATACTAAAAATCTTTTTGTCATCCTTATATTCACCTCAACTCCGTATATACTTTTTTACTATATGGTTTTATGCTTTAGTATAATTTGATTAACCAGTTTATCTAATTTACGGAAATCTTCTGCCCTGGGAAAACTTTTACTAATTACCGAGGTCAATAGATCTACTTTTAGATTGCTTATTATCTGTAATATATCCTGTTCCATTTTGCTTCCCCAACCAAATGATCCAATAATTCCTACAAATCGAGCTTTTGGTCTTAAGATATGACAGAGATAAGCAGCATAAACTATCTGGGGATGCGGACCGGTTAACACTGTAGGTGAGGCTAAAATGATTGTTGCTGTTTCAACTAAAGCCATTGCCAATTCACCAATATCAGTATTAGTTAAATGATAAGGAGTTACTCTCACACCCCTGCTAATCAATTGTTCCACTAAATAGTTTACCATGGCTTCGGTACTACCATGCATAGAAACATAAGGTATTACCACCTCATTTCTGACCGAATCAGATACCCATTCCTGATAATTTTTAAGAATAAAATCAGGATGTTCATATACAGGTCCATGACTGGGAGCAATGATAGCAATGGTTATTTTTTTCAGTATCTGGAGATAATTCTGGATATTTTGCCGGAAGGGCATCATAATTTCAGCATAGTAACGTTTAGCAGCTAAATAAGTAATATTATCTGAAGACCATAATTCACTGCTGGCAAGATGTGAACCGAATAGATCACAAGTAAATAGAATCTTTTGTTTAGGAAGATAGGTAAGAAATGTTTCCGGCCAGTGTACCCAGGGTGCAAAAAAGAAATGAAATTCCTTATTACCAAAAACAAAAGTATCTTTATCTTTAATCTCAATAAAATTCTCTTCTTCTAAATGTAATTCATCAATCAACAATTCCTGGCATTTGCGGTTGGTAATAACTTTGCAGCCAGGAAACATATTCAATACGTCCCGGATACAACCGGCATGGTCTTGTTCTGCATGCTGGGCAATTATATAGCTAATTTTTTCTACCTGTGACTCCTTAATATTCTGAAAAAATTCCTTCTTTTTAGAGGGATCTACTGTATCTATTAGTAATCCTTCTTTCTGATTCTTAATTAAATAAGAATTATAGCTTGTACCATCAGGAAGGGGAATGAGTTCATCAAAAAGTCTTCTATCCCAATCTATGGTTCCTATAAAATAGATATCTGCTAAGATTTCTTTTATAGCCAAAACTATTCCACCCTTTCAAATTCGTCTTTACTGGCACCACATAAAGGACAAACCCAATCATCCGGCAAATCATCAAAAGATATTCCCGGTTTAATATCAGATTCGGGATCCCCTTGTACAGGGTCATAAATATAGCCACAAACTGTACATCTGTATCGGTCCATCGATACTCCTCCTTTCTCTATATACCATTTTATTATATTATTTTTAGGAGAACATGGGTGAATTAATTGTTTCAGAAAAGTTTTTTTATTCTTTCTTTAAGCAGGTTAAGGGCTAAATCTGGTTGTGCTCTGCCTTTAGTATATTTCATAACCTGACCAACTAAAAAATGAATAGCTTTTTCCTTTCCAGAACAATAATCCTTTACCGTCTCTGAATTATCTCTAATAACAATTTCAATTATATCATTAATTTCCTTTTCATTACTAATCTGGGTAAATCCACTCTTTTGAACTAAATCAGTAGCACTTTGACCAGTTTTACACATCTGTTCAAAGATATTTTTGGCAATCTTTTCGCTGATTATCTTTCGGTCAATCAGCTGTAATAATGCAACTAAATCTGAGACATAAATTGGACAGTTGATTATATCTATATTCTCCTCTCCCAGATAGCGTAAGAGTTCTCCCAGAATCCAGTTGGCCAATCTTTTATAATTCGTATAGCTTTGTGTTGCTCTTTCAAAGTAATCACCCAATGATTTCGCTTCTACCAGACGGTTAGCATCGTAATCGGAAAGCATATAGTCTTTGATAAACCTTTCTCTTCGTTGCTCTGGTAATTCCGGAAAATTATTTTTAATCTCTTCACTCCAGCATTGATCAATAGTCAATGGTAATAAATCTGGTTCTGGGAAATACCTATAATCTTGGGCTTCTTCTTTGCTGCGCATAACTACAGTCTTTCCAGTCGTCTCATCCCATCGTCTGGTTTCCTGTAATATTCTCTCTCCCTGTTCAATTTGTTTTCTTTGTCTGGTAATTTCATAATCCAGTGCCTCCCTGATAGCCCGGAAAGAATTCATATTCTTTACCTCAGTTTTGGTTCCCAATTTACCATTTTTCTCTTCCCGAATAGAAATATTGGCATCACAGCGCATCGATCCTCTCTCTAAATTGCCATCACAAACATTCAGGTATTGAACCATGCTTCTCAATTTTTGTAGAAAAAACACAGCTTCTTCTGATGAGTGCATATCTGGTTCTGTTACAATTTCTAACAAAGGAATACCAGAACGGTTATAATCAATCAGCGAACATACAATTTTACCATCTCTCTCCATATGGACTAACTTTCCAGCATCCTCCTCCATATGTACCCTATTAATTCTTATCTTTCTGCTTCCTAACGATTTTTCAGCTCTTATCTCTAAGAATCCATTTACCCCTAATGGCTGATCATACTGAGATATTTGATATGCTTTCGGTAAATCAGGATAATAATAATTCTTTCGATGAAAAATATTGGTCTGGTTAATATGACAATTTAAAGCAATGGCTGTTTTCAGAGCAAATTCCACCGCTTTTTTATTGAGTACCGGTAGACTTCCTGGTAAACCAAGGCATACCGGGCAGGTATGGGAATTGGGTTCTCGATCAATATAATCTGTACTACAATTACAAAATATTTTGGTTTCAGTTAATAGTTGAACATGAATTTCTAAACCAATTACAATATCACCTGGCATGATTAACTCCTATCTTTTCATTTATTTACATCAAATCTTTTCAGTTCCTTAAAACTATAAAATTTTACCTTGTTTGCAATTATTCGGGATAGATAGGTTAAATGATAAATCTGGCTTAACCGAATTAATTTCTTTTAATTCTTCCTCTAAATTATAAGCTACTCTTAGCATCTTCTCTTCCTCAAAAGCACGTCCTATAATCTGAATTCCTACCGGCAATTTCCCCTTGTCAGTAAAACCACAATTCATTGATAAACCTGGTAAACCAGCGAGATTAACCGGTAAGGTATAAGCATCTGTTAAAAACATGGTCAATGGGTCATCTATTCTCTCCCCTACCTTAAATGGGGGAATGGGAGAAGTAGGACAAATTAGTAAATCATATTTTTGAAATACATTATCAAAATCTTTCTTGATTAGAGTTCTTGCTCTCTGAGCTTTTAAATAGTATGCATCATAATAACCTGAGCTTAAGGCATAGGTTCCTAACATTATTCTTCTGATTACCTCGGCTCCAAAACCTTTGCTTCTGGTTTTTAAATACATATCTTCAAGGTCATCACTTTCTTCTATTCTCAAACCGTATTGTACTCCATCAAATTTAGCCAGATTAGAACTTGCTTCCGCCATGGCAATTAGATAATAAGCTGGTAAGGCATATTCAATATTGGGCAAAGAGGTCTCTTCTATCTTTGCTCCCAATCGTGAAAGTTTATGGATGGCATCCATGATCTTTCTTTTTACTTCTCCATCTAAACCATGGCTAAAAAATTCACGTGGTACACCGAATTTTAAATCACTGATACCTTCCCGACAGGATGACTGAAAATCGGGAACTGAAAGATTGGCAGAAGTGGAATCAAGGGAATCATAACCACAAATAACATTCATCAACTTAGCCACATCCTTAATCCCTTTACCTAAGATTCCAATCTGATCCAGTGAGGAGGCGTAAGAAATGACACCATAGCGAGATATACGACCATAGGTAGGTTTAATACCAACAATACCACAAAAAGAAGCTGGTAATCTAACTGAACCACCGGTATCGGTTCCCAGGCCAATTAATGCCTCATCTGCTGCAACTGCTACTGCTGAACCACCACTGGAACCACCTGGAACACGAGTTATATCCCAGGGGTTAAGTGTAACCTGAAAAGCAGAATTTTCAGTGGAAGAACCCATCGCAAATTCGTCAAGATTAGTTTTACCTATGATTATCCCCCCGGCATCCTTTATCCTTCTGACTACTGTAGCATCATAGGGAGGAATAAATCCTTTCAATATTCTGGAGGCACAGGTAGTTTCCATATCTTTGGTGCAAATAATATCCTTTATCGCTATAGGTAGACCAGCCAAAGGAGGTATATCTTGATTATTCTTTATTTTCTGGTCAATCTTCTTCGCTTCCAATAAAGCTCCTTCCTTGTTAACAAATAAATAAGCCTTCAGTGTTTTGTCAATCCTGTCAATCGAATGAAAAATATCTTTTATTACCTGTTCCACGGTAATCTCTCTATTTTTTATCATTTCCAAATAATCAATCACTTTTAGTTCATTTAATTGCAAATTTATTTCCTCCTGCTTCCAGTAAAAAATCTGCTTACTTTTTCTCTAATTCAATTACAAAATTCTGGGAACTTGAAAATAACCTTTTTCCTTGTATCTGGTCATTCCCATTACTGTGTTCTGGGATAATGAAGGCTTAACAATATCTTCATGAAAGTGTTTTGAAGAGGTAGCAATATGAGAAGTGGGTTGCACCTGTTCCGTATCCAATTCTTTTAATTTAGCAAAAAAAGAAAGAATATCATTTAGTTGTTTAGAAAACAATTCTCTTTGTTCCTCAGTTAACTCCAGTTTAGCTAACTTTGCTACATATTCCACATCTTTTTGAGTAATTATTTTTTCAGCCATAATAAATACTAAGTTCTCCTTTCCTGCATCAACTTTCTATCATTTTCCTAAAATCTTCTTCAGCTATTATCTTTATATTTAATTCTTTTGCTTTTTGATATTTTTGACCAGGATCTTGCCCCAGTAGTAGCAAATCAGTTTTTTTAGTAACATTACTGGTTACTCGACCTCCTAATCTTTCAATTATACCTTTAGCTTCTTCTCTGGTAAAGTGTTCTAAAGTTCCGGTTAAAACAAATTGAAGACCTTCTAAAGGATTTTTCCCAGCAGTCTTCTTCTTGGCAGAAAGATTTACTCCAGCTTGTTTGAGTTTTTCGATGATTTCTCTATTCTCTTTTTGCTGGAAAAATAAGATAATACTTTCTGCCATAATAGGGCCTATGCCCTCTATATTAACAAAGTCTTCCCAAGTAAATTTCTCTAAATCTGATAGGCTATCTATTCTTTCAGCTAATAATTGTGACGCATATACGCCTACATGTCGGATACCAAGAGCATATATTAAATTGGAGAGAGGTCTATTTTTACTATCCTCAATAGCTCTAATAGTATTATCGGAGGATTTTTCAGCCATTCTTTCCAGATTTAGCAAATCTTCTCTCTTCAAATAATATAAATCGGCAAAATCCTTGATGACTTTAGTATCTACCAGTTGATTAATAAGGGCTGGGCCCAATCCTTCAATATCCAAGGCACTGCGAGAAACAAAATGTCTAATTCTTTCCTTGACCTGAGCAGAACAGGAAATATTGTTACAGCGAGAGACAACTTCTTCATTTAACTTCACCACTTTGGAACCACAAACCGGACACCTCTCAGGCATGCGGAAAATCTTTTCTTTCCCGTTCCTCTTTTCTTTAATTACCTGTACAATTTCAGGAATTACCTCGCCAGCTTTTTGTATCAATACGGTATCGCCAATTCTTATATCTTTCCTTTTTATCTCATCCTCATTGTGAAGAGTGGCTCTTTGAACCTTAGAGCCAGAAACGACAACTGGTTCTAATAGAGCAACGGGGGTTAAGGCTCCTGTTCGTCCTACTCCCACGATAATATCACGAACTACAGTGGTCATCTGCTCTGCTGGAAATTTATAGGCAATAGCCCATCTGGGACTCTTTGAGGTGGAACCTAATTTCTCTCTCAATGATAATTGATTAATCTTGATAACCATGCCATCGATATCATAATTCAATTCATTTTTTTTCTTCTGCCAGGAATTACAATACTCAATAACCTGCTCAATATTGGCACATGGCTTGATATTGGTATTAACTCTAAATCCGGCAGCCTTAAGAAAATCTAGCACTTCCATATGAGTGGAAAAATATTCCTTCCTGGGCAGGGTAGCCTGATAGATAAAAGTATCCAGTTGTCTACTGGCAGTTATAGCTGCATCAAGCTGTCGTACAGAGCCTGCTGCTGCATTTCTGGGATTAGCAAATAGATTTTCCATTCTTTTCATTCTTTCTTCATTAAGCTTCTTAAAATTCTCTCTGCTCATATACACTTCACCATAGACCTCAATTGTATCCATTCCCTTATATTCTCTTAATTTAAGAGGTATGCTCTTTATGGTTCTAAGATTCTGGGTGATATCTTCTCCGGTAATACCATCGCCCCTGGTAGCACCACGATTCAGAATACCTTTTTCATAAACCAGGGCAATTGCCAGCCCATCAATTTTCAATTCTACAACATAATCATAATACTGGTGTGGAAAGTTTTTCCTGACACGTTGATCAAAATCTATCAATTCCTGTTCATAAAAGGCATTAGAAAGGCTTAACATGGGAACCAGGTGCCTGGCAGTTATAAATTGTTCCAGTGGCTTTGCCCCTACTCTCTGAGTGGGAGAATCAGGTGTAATAAATTCCGGATAATCTCGTTCTAATTCAATTAACTGCTTCATTAATAAATCATATTCATAATCGGAAATAAGGGGCTCATCATCCACATAATAGTGATAGTTATGTTTTCTAATCTCTTCCCTTAACCATTCTATTTCTTCTTTAATTTTTATCTTACTTTTCTTCTTAAACATAATATTATATTACACTCTTGAATGTATTTTTCTGACATTTTATCACAAATTCTATCTTATTCTGACCTAAGGTATGATGATAACGACCATTATATTTTATCTAATAACCCAACTAAGCAAATATTATTTTTAATTTAGAAAAGATTATTTAATAACCATAGTATATAACAAAAGCCATAAAAAGCTCAATAGTAGTAATCATATTTAATATTAAAGTATCTATTGAAAATAAATTTTGGCAATTATTTTCTACCATTGAATCCATTAATTATAGCAATTAAAAGCTGTAATTATTATATTACCAAAAATAAATATATTTTATTTTCCTACTATCTTTATTGAAAGATAAATGGCTACAAGTTGTTAATATAAACCTTGATGATTATTATATTTGACAAAAGTGCATACTGCCATTATATTTATAATCGATAACCCAAATAATCTTAAGGAGAACTTTATTTATTATGCAATTCATTAGAAAGAATATAAAACCAATATTACTGGCAATCGTTATCGTTTTCATTGTTTCCATATTTTATGGTCTGGGTCAATACAGGTCTTCCGGTTCTCGTTCCCAGCAGGTGGGCAATATGATAGCTGAAGTGAACGGCATCGGAATAAGTTACCAGCAGTGGCAAAATGCCTTTATGAATTTTATTTCCCGTTATGATAATGAAACCCTATCCAGCATCAGTGATGAGGTATTGGCTTCTCTTAAAAACAATATTACCGAACAGCTGGTTAATTCGACCTTATTATATCAATATGCTGATAAGCAAAACATAAGCATTCCAGATAGTGATGTAAATAATGAAATTGAACAGATTAAAAGCAGCTTTAGCTCAGAACAAGAATTTAATAATGCTTTGAGCAGAAATAATCTAACTTTAAGTCTATTAAAAGATAATTTGAATAGGCAATTGATGATTAATAAAGTTGTTCAAAATGAATATGATAAGATCACCGTTTCTGAAGAGGAAATAGGGCAGTATTATGAGGAAAACAAGAGTTATTTCTTTCAATCGGAAAAGAGAAAGATAAGTCATATCCTGGTTGAAGATAAGGCAGAAGCGGAGTTGTTGTTAAGTCAACTAAGTGATGGAGTTATTGAGTTTGAGAAAACTGCTAAAGATAAATCTATTTGCCCTTCAGCAGAACAGGGTGGTGACTTAGGTTATGTTGTTCGGGGACAAATGGTCCCAGCATTTGAAGAGGCTGCTTTTTCCTTAGAAATAGGGGAACTGAGTAATATTGTTGAAACTGAATATGGTTATCATATCATTCAATGTAATGATATCCAGGAAGAAAAACAATTGAGTTTGGAAGAAGCAAAAGAAAATATAAAAAATGTTTTTACCTACCAAAAACAGAATGAGGTAATTGAAGCGCTCTTAGCCCAATTAAGAGAAGAAGCCAATATAATAATTCGCTACGACTTTACTTCAGAATTAGAAGCCAAAGAACAGGACAAAGATGGTAATCAAATTACAGAAACTGAAATCTCTACTGATGAAAATCAATTATCAGAAGGAGATGTTTCTGAAGAAGGTATAATTGAAGAAATAATAGAGAACTAACTAAGGTTTACTCTTACTTTGCTTCTATAATATTTACCATATTAAAAAAAGATAATGTTTTTTGAATACAATGATAGTGCCAGTTAACTCTTTTAGAGAATTCTATCCTGGTGCATGTTTCTAAGGTAATGCCGGGAATCTTATATTGGTGCCAGGCTTCATGTGTTCCTGAACCCTCAACAGGTTTTAAAAGTATATTAAAACAGTTTTCTGGTAAAATGACTTTCTGGTTTAATTGCTTGAGTAAATAACTACTCATTTGATTCAGTAATTCATTATCATGAACATCAAGAACAATGGTCTGCCCATAATGATCAGAGCTCTGCTGATAAAAATCAACTGATTCATGTAAATCCAGCAGGAAATCAACCTTATAATCATTCATTATTCCTATAATCTCTCCTGCTAACCTAGCAACTCCTTCTGATTTCTTATCCCCAGGATAATTTCGATTCAAATCTTCCTCGGGAGCAATAGCACGTATTTCGCTCTGACACGCTGCTTTATTGGCCTTTGGAATTACAATAACCTTTCCTTTTACCGGTTGGAAATCTTCCATAAATCTTCTAACTGCCTTAATTCCTGCTAGTTCATCACCATGTACTCCAGCTAAAATCATTATTACCGGTCCATCCTGCTGGGAAGAGAAAATATAGGCATCTGTCTCATAATTAGTATCTTCACAAATAATTATTTTTTCAATAATAGCAGAAGTTTGCTGGTTAAGGGCGTAAACAGATAATGAAGGTGTTATTAAAAATAAGATAAATAAAAAAGTGAGATAGGTATATATCTTTGGAAAAAAAATAAGCCTTTTTTCTAACATGGTATTTTTTAACCTTTTGATACTTCATTATCCAGAAGTTCAGTCAAATAGAATTTTTTTGGGAACACTGACATAACGATCTTCAGATAGTAATTCCATTCTTTCTCCTGAATTATCTATTATTAACCGATAAGTCTTAATACTATAACCGGGAACTCCTTCCTGGATTACATTATTTACATCATTAGCTGATCGTGTACCTTCCTGCTTAATTTCAATCACATCATAATCATAAGTTTTTAGATCCTGAGTAATTATTCTGACATTCTTATCCAATCCCTTTTCTCCCCGGATAGTAACCACCAGACTATCTGATTTAACTTCGCTAAAGATTACAATTAATTGGTCTAAAGAATTTTTAAACTTCAAATCTTTATACCCATAAAATATTGCAGCATCTCTCCCTAAAGGAACATAATTTGTTACCTCACCATAGATAGAATGATTATATCTTTCCATAATTTGAAGATTAGCCAGTAATACAGCGTTATAGAGGGTAGTGGAAACCTGACATACACCACCACCATATCCATTGACAAACTGTCCATTAGCAATAATTGTACTCTCTTTATAACCATCTTCTTTATCGGCGGGACCTATTATTTGATTAAAGGAAAATATTTCCCCGGGTTTTATTATAACACCATTAATCTGTTCTGCTGCTTTTTGGATATTATAGAAGGTATTTTCTTCTTTGCCCAGTAAAGAAGTTTCATATGTACTTATGGTCTCGAAAACTCCAATGCTTGTCAAAATTTCCATAGTGGATATTTCGGGTAGTTGATGATAAACCGGCAAATCAATAGTAATAGGTATATTTGATGATGTTATTTCAATTACACCATTTTCTATATCTTTTAATAACTGTTCTTCATTTATTACTATTCCTATCTGGGCTGGAATAACTCTATCTGAAGCAAGGGAGGCATCTCGAGAAGGTCGTTCAAGTTTTGCTTGTAAATGGTTATATAAAGATTTAAATTCGTTTTCCTCAACTCTTATCAAAGGAGAAAGGTGATAATTTTTTCTGATTAGAAGTATTCTTTCCTTTATTCTAAAGAAAAAAGTGCCCCTCCTGCCAATAGAATAAGCCTCATTGGTTAGTTTGTCTATATCAATAACAGCACCAATATCATCTTGGGGTACTATACTTAATTTCCCTTCCTCATGATTAATTAATATAGGATTATTAAGGGTATTTTTAATAACTGGTTGTAGAATTTGATAGGCTTCGTTCTTTCTTAATCCACCGATTTCCTGACCCATAGTTATCACACTGGGATATATTTTCCCTCTATAGATTAGTAAATCAATTGAATATATTAGAAAAAAGAATAAAATAGGGGCAAATAAAATTAAAAATAACCTACTATTTAGCCATTTAGTAGGTCTTGCTTTCTTATTATGATAATAATGGCGATTATACAACTAACTCTCCTTTTTGGCTATTTTCTATCTTGGTTCCTGGACTGAAAGTATTTTTTAAGTAAAAATCTGATTGAAAATATATGAATTTTCCTTTATAATATTACCTGCTATATTGGTAATATCTATTTACATATTTGAGCGGGAATAGCTCAGTTGGCAGAGCGTTGGCTTCCCAAGCCGAAGGCCGCGGGTTCAAACCCCGTTTCCCGCTCCATTGTTATTATAAAGTTCTACTTTAGTAATAAAAATTATGATGGTCCGAATAATTTAGTAATAATATCTTCCCCTTTGAGCATTAAAAATACCAGATAAATAAGCATCGCCAACAAAAAACCCAGTAATATTCTTCCATAAAGAATAGGTATCCTGAATCTTTTATTATCCGATTTCATCATTCGGGTAATAATCTGCGAAAGGATAACTATTATAAATAATAGAATAAACAATACAGCGATTTGGTCAGCCATCTTAACCTGCTCTACTCTCTTGTATTTACTAATGACACGTCTTAATTGAGGTAAGTCTATTATTAGGGATTGATTTAAGATAATCAATAAGAGTTATACGCTTACTCCTGGTCAGCCCCTTTTACTATTTTTTCCTCATTTCTACTATCTATTTTTTAATTTATTTATCCGGCTAATACTTTCTTCTGCTTTGTATCTCAAGTTAATATATTTAATTCTTTATGGAAAAACTATTTTATTGATTAATAATTAAGTTTGTGAATTCATTTTTCTAATTCATCCTGATTAATAGTTGTCTTCAACTGAACAGAAAAAGGAGTGATGGATACATAATTATTCTTTATAGCCCAATAATCACTATTCTTATCCATTTCTCCAACTGGTTTGTTTCCCGCAATCCAAAAATATTCCACCTGCTCAGTTCTAAAAATACTTTCAATTGTTTTTTGATGGAAAATAGGAGCAGGTCGTGTTAATTTAAATCCTCTTATATTATCATAATCAATTCCGGGAATGTTAATATTTAGTACCATTGGTATCTGACTAATATGTGACGGCAATGTCTTAATTATCATATCCATCACCTTAATAGCTCCGACAAAAGAAATGTTATCTTTTTTATCTATAGATATGGCCATGGAAAATATATCGTGGAAAGCTCCTTCCATAGCAGCACCGACTGTTCCCGAATAAAAAACATCTCTCCCCAAATTAGCACCGGCATTGATTCCTGCCACCACTAATTGCGGCTTATCATGAGACAACAATTTATCCAGACCAATTATCACACAATCAACCGGTGTCCCACTTAAGGAATAGCCAAAAAAACTACTTCCTGACCATGTTTTACCACAGCAGACTGTTTCATAAATAGTAGTTGAACACCCTGAACCGCTTCTTTCCCGATCAGGAGCTATTACCGTAACCTTGCCTATTTTTTCCAAATATCCTTTTAACTCTACCAAGCCTTTTGCCTGTATGCCATCATCATTAGTTAATAGTATGTTCAATAATTTTTACCCCTTCTAAGATTAACTTCCCGAGCAACAATAACACCAGAAACAGAAGATTGAACAAGGCCTCTAGTGATTCCTGCTCCGTCACCAATGGCAAAGAGATTTTTTATTTTTGTTTCCAGCTGCTGAGATAAATCTAATCTTGCTGAATAAAACTTAACTTCTGCTCCATACAATAATGTTTGTTCACAGTAAACACCAGGAGCAATTTTATCCAAGGATTTTAGCATCTCCAAAATATCGCTAAGAATTCGGTAGGGTAAAACAAAACTTAGATCTCCTGGGGTAGCACTACTTAAGGTTGGTATTACTATAGAATGATCTATTCTGTCAGGTGTCGACCTTCTTCCTAAAATCAAATCACCCAGACGTTGAATAATTACTCCACCACTTAGAATATTGGCTAAATTGGCGATATATTTTCCATAGGCAATTGGTTCCTGGAAAGGTTTTGTAAACATCGTGCTTACTAATATAGCGAAATTGGTATTATCGGTCTTTTTATTACTATAACTATGACCATTGACCGTGGTAATACCGTTATTATATTCCATCACTACTTCGCCAGAAGGACACATGCAAAAGGTACGTACTTTATCATCAAAGCAGGCTGAATAGTAAATCAACTTTGATTCATAAAGTGTATCAGTTAGATGTTCTAAAATCACTGCTGGAACTTCTACTCTTATTCCTACATCTACCGGATTGCGAAAAATCGGTAATGCTAATTCAGTAGCTTGATTCTTTAACCATTCTGCGCCCACTCTACCAGGAGAAAGAATAACATACCTTCCTTTAATATATTCTCCAGTTGAGGTAATGACTCCACTAACTTCATTATCTTCTTTGACTACCCTATTGACTTCAGTATCGGTTCTAATTTCCAGTTTATCTTTTAGAAAATCATAGATATTTTTTAATATGGTGAAACATTTCTCAGTTCCTAAGTGCCGAATCTTAGCAGGAATAAATCTTAGATTCGCTTTAGCAGCTTCTCTTTTAATTCGTTCAATTTTTTCCTGACTGTTGCCATAGACACTATCTTCTGCTCCAAACTGGCGATATATTGTATCAACATAATTAATTAATCGGTTTAATTCTACTTCGCTAATATAATCAGACAAGTTACCACCAAAATCACTAGTGAGATTCAGTTTCCCATCACTAAAGGCACCACCTCCGCCCCATCCTGATAATAATGAACAGGGACTACATTGCTGGCAGGCAGTTTTTTGCTCTCTCATGGGACATTTTCTCTTGGTGATATTTTTGCCTTTTTCCAAAATTAGAATATTAATATCCTTTCGATAACTCTTTAGTAATTCCAGAGCAGCAAAAATACCTGCTGGCCCTGCTCCAACTACAATAACATCATATCTTTTATCCATTTGTTCCACCTTATTCGTAAGATTGAGGTAAAAATATAATCCTTGCTCATCTCAATCTTTATGGTCAAAGAAAAAAAGCCCTGCTGGACAGTCCTTTTTGAAAATTCCACTAAAATTTAATAAAATATTAATCCTGTAATTTAGAAATAATTATCTTTTTTAAATCTGCTAATCGGCTTGTAGAAACACTAAATTTATGTTTTTCTAATATGCCTGTATATTTCAGTCCAGCTCCAGTCACCAGGGCAACACAACTAGATTCTTTGCTTATTACTCCCTCTTTTCTCATTTTCCAAATAGCTGCAACTGAAACTGAAGCAGCAGGCTGGGCAAATATCCCTTCTTTAGCCAACATACGTTGTCCTTGCATTGCTTCTTGATCAGAAACAGTAGTTACTATACTGTTATACTTTCTTAGTTTCCTTAAAAGCTCATTACCACTGGGTGGAAAAGGATTAGCAATGGCATGGTCAATAGCCCGGGGATTTTCTACTGGAGAAACCTTATCCTTATTATTAATCCAGGCCTGATAGATAGGCGCACATCCTTCTAATTGAACACAAATAATTTTAGGCAATTCAGCAATTAAGCCTCGTTCAAAAAATTCCAGAAAACCCTTTATAATGCCCCGAGCATTGCCCCCAGAACTGGTTGGTATTACTACATATTGTGGTAAGTCATAATCTAACTGTTCACATATTTCAAAGGCAATAGTTTTTGACCCTTCCACTCGGAAAGGTACATCTGAATTCATAAAATAGATACCTAATTCCTGACCAATTTTTAAGCTTTCATAGTAAATCTGACTATAATCACCCTTTACTCTGATTAGAATAGGTTCATAAATCAAAATAGGATTTATCTTTTCTTCTGGCAGGTCAGCACTAACCAAAATAAGGGTCTTTATCCCAGCACGAGCACCATAAGCAGCCACCGAAACAGCCATATTACCGCTGGAAAGTGTACCAATGCAATTATAGCCCAGACTAATAGCATGCTGTAAAGCGACATAGGTACCTCTATCCTTAAATGACCAGGTTGGATTAACAGTTTCATTTTTTAAATATAAATAATCCAAATCCAGTAGCTGGGAAAGTAGATTGGAATTAATTAAGGGAGTAAAGCCTTCTTTCAAAGAAAGCTTACGGTCTATTTTGGAAAAGGAATAAAAGGGAGCATAATGAGTTAAAATATTTTCCGGAAGGGAAATCTTATCTTTATCAAAATTTTTTAGTGAGCTAACCTTAACCTCCAATGGCTCAAAACAATCATCACAGCGGGGGAATACTCTATCCAGAGGATATTCTTTTTGGCATCCGGTACAAACCAAGCACTCCTTATTCAATATGCTCACCCATATCAATTTCAAACTCTGGTCTGGTCGGGGCGAGAGGATTTGAACCTCCGACCCCCTGAACCCCATTCAGGTGCGCTTGCCAAACTGCGCTACGCCCCGACTTAGCTTTTACACAAGTATATTATACAGGAGCTTACCTCTTCTAGCAACCAAATAAAGGGAAATAAAATAAAATTTCTTATATTCTAATATATCTTTTTCCCTCAATTTCTCTAATCATATTCTTCAATTCCAGAGATAATAAAACTTCACTTATCTTTCCATAGGGAAGAGCTGTTAATTCAGTTATTTCGTCAATATGCAATGGTTCAATGGAAATATATTGCAAAAGATTCTGTTCATAATCAGTAAGCTCACCAGTATTAACACAAGTCGGCCTTCTATTTTCAGTTTTTTCTCTCTCTGAGAAGAGTTTATTTTCTTCCTGAAATTCTTCCAGAATATCATGATAGCTGTTTACCAGTTTGGCACCCTGTTTAATGAGATTATGACAGCCGGTAGAGAGAAAAGAATGAACACTTCCTGGAACTGCAAATACCTCTCTTCCCTGTTCCAGGGCATAATCTGCAGTAATCAAAGCTCCACTTTTTTCGCCAGCTTCTACAACTAAGGTTCCCAGAGTTAATCCGCTAATAATTCTATTTCTCCTGGGAAAATTATTCTTTTCCGGTTTGGTAAAAATGGGAAATTCAGTAACAACTGCTCCCTTTTCTATAATACGATGAGCTAAGCTTCTGTTTTCCGAAGGGTAAATTCTATCAAGGCCAGATCCTAAAACTGCAATGGTTAATCCATTAGCTTCCAGCGCCCCTAAATGGGCATTGGTATCAATACCCTTAGCCAATCCACTGATTACGACATAACCAGATTTTGCTATCTCACTGGCTATTTCCCGAGCAACCTTTCGTCCATAATAAGTAGCTTTTCTGGAACCAACAATAGCTATGCCTTTTGATTGTTTCATAATGGTGACAAAATTTCCCTGATAATAAATAACCGGTGGTGGACTGTAGATATTTTTTAAGAGGGAAGGGTACCCCTCGTCCTTGATAGTTATGGCTTTGATGTTTCTCTTTTCTAATAAGTCCCACTCTTGTTCCGGATCAATCCGTTGTTTTTCCTGTTCGATTTTATTCAGGATTTCTTCTCCGATATGCAATAAATTCATCATATTATTTGTTCTTATATTACAATTCCACGCTTCTTCCAAAGAAGAAAAATGCTGACATAATTTTAAAAAACGTACCGGACCAATCTCTTTTACCCTATTCCAGGCTAACCAGTATTTTAATTCCTGTCTTTCCATACTCCCTAACCTTATTTCCTGAATTTTTTAATTCATTAATACAATCCTTTACTTACTAATATATTGACCTTTCCATCATTAGCCTTACTTCCTCCCGCTGGTGGTGTTTGAGCTACGATTCTACCTTCAGGCAACTGATGGTGCAGTGTATAAGCAATATCACCAATTTGATAGCCATATTCTGAAAGTAGTGCTTCTGCTTCAGCAATAGTCTTTCCCACCAGATCAGGAACTTGCTGAAATGTCCCACCTGCTTTAATTTCTACTTCTACGGTGCGATTCTTTTTTATTTCTGTCCCGGCAGGCGGCTTTTGAGCTATGACATCATAATGCTCACCCTGGGAAAAGATATGGTCATCAATAATCACCATCTTTAAACCTGTGTTATATAATGTCTGACGGGCAGCATCAAGTTCCATGCCAATGACCGAGGGAACCTGAACCACAGGAACCGCAAAAACAGTTTGATAGGTAAGAAAGGCAGTATATCCTCCCAGAATTACTGCACCAATACTGAAAAATATGATAAACAAAATACGGGTGAATATAATCAGTGATCTGGCTACAAAATTATCCATATTGTTATTCCTTAAAATTATTCTTTCTCATCTTTATTATATAAAATCCATCAATATTATTACCAGAATAGCCTGGAATTAATTGTATCGCTTCTTTAATGTTAGTTATATAATTTACTATACCATTTTTCTCAACAAACTGTGAACTTTCCTGGATGGTAAAATTGGTATATTTTTTGATAAATTTTAATATTATATCTTCGTTTTCCTCTTTTTCTATACTACAAGTAGTATAAAGTAATTCACCACCCGGTTTCAAATATTGGGCAGCTACATCAAGTAAGTTTTCCTGTATTTGATTTAATCCATTGAGGTGGCTTATATCCCATTGCTTCCATTTTATATCAGGTTTTTTTCTGATTACGCCTGTTCCAGAACAGGGAGCATCAACCAATATTTTATCAGCTTTTCCCAGGTATGCACTATTTAGTTTTCGGGAATCAATTAGCACCGGTGACACAATTTCAATACCAAGTCTCCTGACTTCAGCAACAACCATTTCCAGTCTATTTTGATTTATCTCCAAAGCCATTATTTTACCCTTATTTTGCATAAGCTGAGCCATATGAGTGGTTTTCCCTCCGGGACCACTACACATATCAATAATTGTTTCACCAGCAACAGGAGCCAAAAACTCTGAGGCTAGCATTGAGCTTTCATCCTGAATAGTAAATAAACCTTCTTGAAAGATTGGTATCTTACCAACTTCATCAAGATCTTTTATTATAATCCCTGTGGCAGGAAGATATACGCTCTCCTGAAAAGGTATCTTTAATTCAGACAATCTTTCCCGGAATTGTGGCATACTTATTTTCAGGGGGTTAATCCGCAATGTGAAGCTGGGTTTAATATTGCTCGCTTGGCAAATTTTTAAACACATGTCTAAACCAAATCTATTAATCCACCTGCTCACTAACCATTCTGGAAAAGAATAAAAGACAGAAATATAGCCGATTGGATCTGATTTAATATCAGGCCAGTTAATATTAGTAGATTTTCGAATAACATTTCTTAAGATAGCATTTACCAGACCGGAATAACCTTTAAAGGAACTTTGTTTAGCCAATTCTACTGATTCATTCACTATAGCGTAGTCTGGTACTTTTTCTAAATAGAGAATCTGATAAATCCCCATTCTCAGGATATTTTGAATGTTTAGGGGAAGTGTTATTTTTTTATTGGTGAGAAATTGACTTATAATCCAATCTAACCTTTTTTTGAAACGGGTTACACCATAGCTTATTTCCTGCATTAAAGCTTTATCTTGATCTATTGGTTTATATTTTAAAAAAAAAGAGGGAAGTAAAATATTTAAATAAGAATTCTGCTTTTCTAACCGATTTAAGATTTTTAAAATTAATTTCCTGCTAGTTATGTTACGATATAGATACAATAAATTTACCTTTTACTTTAATCTTATTTCAGTCTTTTTTAGTATGTAATGTCATTTATAATTAACATTATCTTCACTAAAAGGAATGTTTAATTAAATGAGTCACCGATTTCAACATGGTAACCATTAATAAATCCAGAGGCATCCATTTCTTTGGAGCCAGCTGGAATAAGCTTTTTGATGACAATATAATTACCATCTCCGGCTAATACCATTATACCATTTTTATTGAGCTTAACTATAGTTCCTGGTTTTTGCTGAGATAGATTATTATTTATCTTTATTTTCACCAACAGGCTGGTTTCACTAATTTTAATTCTTTTGTCCTTAAATTCAGTATAGACTCCAGGCAAGGGAGTGAGGCCTCTCACCAGATTATAGATTTCTATAGCTTTTTGATGCCAATCAATTCGACAATCATCTTTATTTATTTTTCTGGCATAAAAATACTTTTCTTTTGGTTGAGGAAATCTTTCATATTCTCCTCTTTCAATGGTTAGCAATACCTCTTCCAGTAAGTTAGCACTTTCTATGGCCAATCTGATGCTTAACTGCTCGAAATTTTCCTCAGGCAATATCTTTATTCTTTTCTGTAGAATAATATCCCCCGCATCAATCCTTTCATTCATAAATAAAAAAGTAACTCCAGTTTCTTGCTCTCCTTTTATAAGTACCCAGTTAATTGGTGCTGGACCTTTATATTTAGGCAACAAGGAGGGATGGATATTTAAACAGCCTTGGGTTGGCAGCTGTAGTATTTTACTGGAGAGTATTTGGCCATAGGCAACCAGAATTATTAAATCAGGATGCAGTCCGGCAATCTCTTGAACAGCACTATCTGCATTGATATCTTCTGGTTGACATAGGTATAAGCCAGATTGAGAAGCCAGTATTTTGATAGGAGAAGCTAACATTCTTTTTCCCCTACCCGCAGGTCGATCAGGCTGGGTCACAACAGCCACAATATTCTTCTGCAAGGCAATTAACAGCTTTAATATCGGTATGCCAAAAGAAGATGTACCAGTGAAAATAATTCGCACTATACTATTTCCTCTCCTCTGCTTTTTTTACTCAATATTTTTTAACTGCTCTTTTAACATTAATCTTTTAGCTGGACTCAGTCTATCTATAAAGAGATAACCATCCAAGTGATCGATTTCATGTTGTAAAACAATAGCCAGAAAACCTTCCTGAGTAATCTGAATCTTTTTTTCATTTAAATCCATAGCCTCTACCGTGATTATGGAGGACCTGCGTACAGTAGAGTATATTCCAGGTACGCTCAAACATCCCTCTTCTTCTTTGGATTCCCCTTCTCGTTTAATGATAACCGGATTAATAAAGACAATTACTCCCTTTTCCTCTGTATCTAGAACAATTATCCGTTTGGAAACACCCACCTGAGGAGCTGCTAAGCCAACACCTCCTTCTGCATACATTGTTTCAATCATATTCTGTATCAGTTCTCTGATTTCTTCATCGACCTTATTCACAGGCAACGCTTTTTCCCTTAAAATAGGGGAGCCATATTTTTGTAATTTTAAAATAGCCATTTTTCTCCTCCTATCACACTAATATAATCTTATTGGCTCAACATCAATTACCAATTTAACCTTATGTTTTTGATATTTTAAAACATAGGAAAACAATTTTTTTCTTACCTGTTCAAAATTTTGTTTTTTATTTTGCATTCTAAGCAATAAACTAATTCTATTTCTACCTTTATCTTTAACTATAAGCAGATTATCTTCATTTATTACAGTATCCCTACCCATAATACTCCATACATCAGATTTATGAATAAATTCTCCAAATTCTAGAGCACTTTTTCTCACCAGATCCTCGCTAGTTCCAGCAAAATCAATCCTTATTATCTTAGTAAGGGGGGGGTATTCTAATTCTTTTCTGAGTGTTATCTCCTTCTGATAAAATAAAGGATAACTTAATCCTTTTATCCCCTGTAGGCAATGATGTTCAGGTTGACAGGTCTGGATTAGTAAAATTTTTGGTTTTTTTTGTTCTAATAAGCTTAGAATTACCCGATAAATAAACTGAAAGGTAATTTCAGCAGACCTATAATTGGGAATATTTAAAAGATGGTCAATTAAAATAAAGCCAACTAAATAGACCTGCTGAAAATTTAACTTCTGAAATAATAACTGAGTACCTATTAGTATATCTATTTCTCCCTCCCTAAACCTATGCAGTAATTGTTGTTGAATCCTTAAATTAGGAGCAACATCCTTATCAAAACATTGAATTACTGCTTTAGGAAACATTCGGTGAATTATATCTTCCACATATTGGATTCCAAATCCCATAGGTTTTAAGGCTTGTTTCCCACACTGGGGACAATTTCTACTATAGGGTATCTTTTTCCCACAATTATGACAGATAAAAAAGCTATTTTTTACTTCTCTGTGATAAGATAACAATGAACTACAATCTGGGCATTTCATTACCTGACCGCACTGTCCACAGGAAATATAACTGGCAAAACCTCGTCTGTTGAGAAACAAAACTATACCTTTCTTTTCCCTGAGACATTCAGCAATCTGCTGTTGTAACTGAAAACTGATGACTCTTTGAAATGACTTTTCCTCTTCCAGGTCTACAAAATATGTTTGTAATAAATTTTTTAGCTTGGTATTAGGAATATAATCTTTAGCTTTTAAATGATAATGGCCATTTATTCCCTGCCAATAACTTTCTATTGCTGGTGCACCAGAACCCAGGATTACCCTGGCAGACTCTATTAAACCCCTGGCTTGAGCAACTTCTCGAGCATGATAGCGGGGAACTCTCTCCTCCTTATATAAAACTGAATCCTCCTGTTCTACTATTATGAGACCAAGATTTAAAAAGGGGAGAAATATATTGGACCTGGTACCGATTACTACTTTGATATCTTCTTTCTGCACCATGATAAAACGAAGATATTTTTGATTCTGACTTATGTTTTTATCAAAGATAGCTAAGGATTTACCTAATTTTTTACCTAGTTTTTCCTTCAAATCGTTACAACTGAACTGATCAGGTATAAGGATTAATATCTGCTTCCCCTCCTGAATAGTTTTCATAATCAAGGAGATATAATAAAGATCCCTTTCTCTATAACTATGGTAGTGAAAAAGTACTGGTTTGCTGAAATTATCTGCTATCGAGGTCTGCTGTGCTGTAAAAAGATTATATTGACAAGTATTAATTTGAGGTTTATTATCTTCATTTCTTTTTCTATAATAAGATTTTCCTTTATCTAAAATTCTACTTGCTAAGGGGATGTTATTCAGAATAGAAGCAATCTTTTTATTAGATATTCGGGAAGGTACAATATAAGATATTACAGTTCCTCTAGGACATAGGTAATATCTAGCTATCCAATCAGTTAAGGCTAGAATTTCCCGGGATAGAATGGGAATAGGATCCAGGACCTCTTCAATTTCTTTCAGATCTTGGAATTCTGTTTCCTTAATGATATTTACTACAATTCCAACTTTTTTTCTATTTTGAAAAGATATTGTAACCCTCTTCCCAACTTCAACTGCTTCCTTTAGAGATAAGGGAATGAGATAATGAAAACCATGATCAAGATTTATATTTAGAGGAATGACCTCGGCTACATTATTGTTTATCATTATATTATAATAGCCTTACTTTGATGTTCAAAATATGACTTTACTAAATCAAAAAGGTATTCTGCAACTTCATATTTTGACATCAGGGGCAAATCAATAGTCTTTCCGCTACGCTCAATAATCAATACCTTATTGGTATCGGCACCAAATCCACTATCTTCTCTGCTGATATCATTTGCTACAATATAATCCAAATTTTTTGATTTTAATTTTGACAGGGCATTTTCTTTTAGCTTTTCCACTTCAGCTGCAAATCCAATCAGAATCTGTTTCCCTTTTTTTTCTCCAACCTCTTTTAATATATCGGCATTTTTTCTCAACTCTAAGCTGATAACATCAGCTTCTTCCTTTTTTATTTTTCCTTTAAATTGATTTACCGGTCGAAAATCTGATACCGCAGCTGCAGAAATAAATACATCTACCTGATCAAAATAAGATAGTACCTGTTCTCTCATCTCTGCTGCAGTATTTACCCGAATAGTCTTTATCCCCTCAATATCCTGTAGAAAGGTAGGCCCGGAAACCAGAATTACCTTAGCACCACGCCTTTTTGCTACTTCCGCTAAAGCGAAACCCATTTTACCGCTTGAGTAATTAGAGATAAACCTTACCTGGTCTATAGGTTCTCTGGTTGCCGCAGCAGTTATGAGTATCGTTTTTCCATTTAAAGAATTGGCATTATCTATTATCTTCTTGATAAAACTAATTATATTGGCAGGAGTTGTCATCCTCCCATCTCCATATTCACCACAAGCCAAATTACCCTTTTCAGTTTCTATGAAATGATAACCTTTTCTTCGTAGATAGCCAATATTATTTCTGAGAATCGAATTATTAATCATAACCTTATTCATGGCTGGAGCAATGATAACTTCACCCTGGAAAGCTAATATGGTAGTACTTAACAAATCATCTGCTATACCATGTGCTAATTTGGAAATAACATTTGCCGATGCCGGTGCAATTACCAGCATATTAGCCCAGCGAGCTAGAAAAATATGTCTTATCTCTGGATCTTCCTCATCTGGAGAAAAGAGTCTGGTATAAACCTTATTTTCAGATAAGACTGCCATAGTCAGGGGGGTAATAAAACGGGTAGCATTTTCAGTCATCACTACTTTAAGCTGAAATCTTTCTTTCTTCATCAATCGAACTAACTCTGCACTTTTATAAGCGGAAATCCCTCCTGTAATACCAAGAATTATGTTTACTTTTTTATCCTTTGCATCAGTCATAATATGTTCTCCCCATATAGGGTGTTCTAGAGGAATCCTTCCCCTGGGGAACCCCCTTTATTAGTATATAGTACATAATATATGGTATTTAGTATACCATTAATTTAGTAGCTAGTATTTGGCATCCAGCATTTGGTTCTTAGAGTAAAATGGTTTCAGGTTTTTGGTTTTCAGTTCAAATCTACTTAAGTAAAAGTGGATGAGATTGCTTTCTCGCTTTGTTCCTCGCAATAGTCATTATAGCAGAAACTTCCTTAGACAGTTACAACTTTTATTTGTTTTCTCTGATCCTGCATCTTTCACTAACAATAATAGCTTTCAGTTCTTCTAAGGCTTTCCCCAGGTGATTATTAACAATTATATAATCGTAATATCTAATATATTCCATCTCATAATGGGCATCATTTAGCCTTTTTTTTAGATTTTCCTCATCCTCTGTACTTCTTCCCCTTAACCGATTTTCCAATTTATCCCAGGAAGGTGGTGCAATAAAAATAAATATTCCTTCCGGATATTTATTCTTTATCTGTAATGCTCCCTGAACGTCAATTTCCAGTAAGAGATCTTTGCCTCCCACAAGTGTTTTATTAATAGTGTCTAATAAAGTACCTTTGTAATCTCCATGAACCTTTGCCCACTCGGCAAATCTATTCTCCTGGATATATCTTCTGAATGTTTCTTCGTCTACAAAAAAATAATCAATTCCTTCCCGTTCTTCCCTTCTTGGCTTTCTAGTAGTTACCGAAACTGAGTATTGTAAATCTGGAACGTGTTCAAATAATTTTTTTCTGAGAGTCCCCTTGCCAACTCCTGAGGGACCAGAAATTACAAATAGATGACCCCTATATTTCTCCATTTAATTCACCTATCTACTAATCATTTTCTCTCTTCTGATAGTTATTTAGACGATTAATGACTGTCTCTGGTTGTAAGGCAGATAAAATAATGTGATTACTGTCAGTAATGATAATAGACCTGGTTCTCCTCCCATAGGTAGCGTTCACTAATTTTTTAGATTGTTTTGCTTCTTCTCTTAATCTTTTCATAGGTGCTGAATCAGGATCCAAGATAGATATCACTCTTTCTAAATTTACAAAATTTCCAAATCCAATATTCATCATAAATTGATTCATAAAATACTCCTAATTTATTCAATATTTCTTGATTGTTCTTTAATCTTTTCCAACTCTTCCTTTAGTCGAATAACTTTTTCAGATATGCTCTGAGTAACAGATTTAGCACCTATAGTATTTATTTCCCTGCCCATCTCCTGGGTATAAAACTCCAGCTTCTTCCCTATAGGCTTTCTATTTTTGGCAATTCTCTTTAGCTGATTGATATGACTTTTTAATCTGGTTATCTCCTCAGTAACGTCACTCCTTTGCACTAAAAATGCCACTTCCATTTCACTCCTTCCCTCGTCCAGCGAAATAGTCTGTGTTAGCTGCTTTATTCTTTCTTTTAACTTCTCCTGAAATTCCTTAAGACATTCTGTTTTTTCTTCTTCTATCTCTTGCACTATTTTTTCCATGCGGGAAATCCCTTTCAGAATATCTTTTATTAATCTGTTGCCTTCCTCTTCCCTGCTCTGCACCAAGGAATCCAGAGCTCTATTTAGAGAAACTTTTATTGATTCCCATTTCCCTTCCTCTTCTTCTTTTTTAATAAATTCAAATATTTCTTTATATCTGAGCAATGAATCCAGATTAATTTCCTCCTCTAATTGGGCAATCTCTTTTAATCTATGTAATGATTGTAAATAGGACTTCAGTAAATCTTCATTTAATTTAATCTGGCTAATACGGTCATTACCATCATCAACTTTAATAAAAACACTAACAGTCCCTCTATTTATTCTCTTTTGAATAATGTTCTCTATTCTTTGCAGAATATCTAATGATTGGATAGGCATCTTGACTTTGATATCGCAATAACGATTATTTACTGTTTTTATCTCTGTAATAGAAGTAATGCCATTAATCTCAGCTTCATTCATTCCAAAGCCGGTCATACTTTTTACCAAAAAATTCTCCTTTCTCTTCCTCATATTTTAAAATCATTTTAGGAAATTCCCCTGACTCTGTCAAATATATAAAATTAAGCCTGGAGCTTATAGTTATCAGTAATAGGCATAAAATAAGGATTTATTACCTTAATACCCTTTTCATCTGCTGGTAAGAAACCAATAATAGAAAACATCTGCCTGCTACCAAACCTCTGGATAGGCAAGGCATAGTAATTATGATTATTATATACTCTATACTTAAAATCTAATTTATCATAAATTGTTCTTTATTTAGAAAAGAGTACTCTATGAAATCTGAATTTTTGAAAATTTCTATACTATTAAACAGAAATGTCTTGACCAGTAGTAATAAATATATTATAAATGACCTGTAATCATTACTATTTTTTATCTAATATTTTAAAGATAAGAGGAGAGAAAATGATACTGGATAGCATTGCTTTATCACTGGTAGCTTATGAAATTAATAAACAGATAATTCCAGCCAGGATTCTTGACCTCTATCAAATCGAACAATATGGAATATTGCTGGTTCTAAAAAATAAAAAAGGTGACCATAAAATATTTTTTTCTCTAAAACCGGATAGAATGACTTTCTTCATAAGTGAGATTATTCCGCTAAAAGAAAATGTTAGCTCAACATTTACCAAACAATTAAAAAGTCAACTTCAGGGAGGTAAGCTATCAAAAATAGAGCAGTTAGACTTTGACCGTATTATCAAACTCACCATCCAATCCTATCATAAATTTGGACCCTCAGTAGAATATAATCTAATATTTGAATTTATGGGTAAACATAGCAATGCCATTCTAATTGATGAAAATGGTTTTATCAAAACTGCACTAAAGCAAGTTGGTTCTGAACTGAATAGGTACCGGGAGATTAAACCAGGAATTCTATATAAATCCCCTCCTGCACAAGATAAATTGAATCCCCTGACTGTAAATAAAGAACAGTTCCTGAACATATTCCTTAGAAACAGTGCTTCATCTCAACCAGATTATTGGTGGCAACTTTTATGCCATAATTTCCAAGGCATAAGCCAAAAAAGTGCTAGAGAGATGGTTTCTTTCTTGAAATTTCCTGCTGATCAAAAAGTCTCTGAACTTCAATCAGAACAACTAATCAACCTTTGGGAAGCATTCTGTAACTTTAGAGAGAAAATTATTCAGCACAACATAACACCACTGTTGTTAATTGATAGAAATAGTGGTAAGGCAATCGATTATTCTTTAATTTCACCTATAGAATCATCGGAAATAGAATATTTATCTTTTAATCAGGTTTCCGCCTGCCTTGAATCTTTTTATTACCAGATTAGCAAAGAGAAAAAGAAGCAGGAATTGCATCAAATAATAATTAAAATCCTGAATAAAAACCGGGAAAAATTAGAAGAAAAAAATAAAATTTTAAAGAGAAAAAATAAAGAGATAGAGGATTGCGAACAATATAAAAAGAAAGGAGAATTAATTAAGGCGAATTTATGGAATATAAAATACGGCATGCATCAGGTTACCCTTATAGATTATACTGAACCTGGTCTTCCCAGGATTGACATTGAATTAAATCCTAACTTTTCGCCACTACAAAATGCCCGTCAATTTTTCCAGAGATACAAAAAATTAACCGTGAATAGAGTAAGAATAAAAAAACAACTATTGGAGAATCAAGAATCTTTGAAGCAATTAAATGAAATTTATTTAAAATTATCGGAAAGTAAAAATTCTCTCAGCAAATTAACCGCTCTCTATCAGAAATTAGTGCAATTAAATTATATTAAAAGGGGGAAAGGAATCGGGAGTAAGAATTCGATAAAGAGAATGCCTTCTATTTTAAAATTTCTTTCTACTGACGGTTGGAATATATTGGTGGGGAAGAATAGTCAGCAAAATGAATATATCCTAAGGCATCTTTCCAGCGGTAATGATTTCTGGTTGCACCATCAGCTTAAATCTGGTGCCCATGTTATAATAAAAAACCACCAAAATTTGTCATCTCCTCCTCCTGATACACTAACCTTTGCTGCCCGATTAACCGGATATTATAGCAGAGTAAAAAATTATGAGACAGCTCCAATAATATATACCTTAAGAAAATATGTTAAAAAACCAAAAAATAGTAAAGTTGGCAAGGTAGTTTACTCTCAGGAAAAGAGTATACCGGTTTTCATTGATTATGAGGAAATACAGAAAGATATAAATAAGATGATATTAACTTAAAGGGTAGAAAGTACTTTTAATTGAGCCAGAAAGTCATCTGGCAAGGGTGAGGTAAAGGTTAATATCTGATGATTAATCGGATGCTGGAATTGTAAAAAATGGGAATGTAAGGCCTGCCTCTCAATCACTAGCAAGGAATTATTTTTTTTACCAAAACCATAAACCTTGTCACCAACCACTGGATGTCCCAGATAATGCAAATGAACTCTTATCTGATGAGTACGACCAGTATACAATCTGATTAATAGCAGGGTAAAAGAAGTAAAATGTTTGATAACCTGAAAATAAGTCCTGGCTTCTCGACCACCTATAGCGGTAATTGCCATCTTATTCCCATGTTTGGGATCTCTCCCAATGGGAGCTTCAATATAACCTTTCTCATCCTTTACCGCTCCATGCACCAGAGTGATATACCTTTTTACTACTTTCCTTTCTTTAATCTGTTGACTTAACTGATAGTGTGCCTGTTCTGTTTTGGCAATCATCATTAAACCCGACGTCTCTTTATCCAACCGGTGAACAATTCCAGGTCGATTAACTCCGCCTATACCCGAAAGCTCTCGTTGGCAATGAAAGAGAAGAGCATTGACCAAGGTACCTTTGTTTACCTTTCCAGTGGGATGAACAATCATACCTGCATCCTTATCAATGACCATTAAATGCTCATCTTCATAATAGATGTTAAGAGGAATATCTTCGGCTTTTAATGATAATTCCTGATTATCAGGTATGACAAAGTAGATGGTATCTCCTGATTTTAAAACATAGCTTGGCTTTACCCTCCTACTATTTACGGTAATATGACCAAAATTAATTAATTCTTTAATTCTGTTTCTTGATAAATTAGCAACTTCTGCTTTGGCTAAAAAAGAATCCACTCTAATCTTTTCCTGCTCTAAATACTGAAGTTTACCAGTGATTTTTGGGGAATCAATCTTGTTCATTTTAGCAACCTTAAAATGGGTAAATATCCTCATTGGTTAATTTACTTATTGGAAAATGTGTTTCATTCTTCCAGATTATCATCATCTCTTGCACTTTCCGGCTGGAATAAAAAATGAATTATCAGAAGAAAGAATCCAATATTAATAGCTGAATCAGCAACATTAAAGATAGGCCATATTCTGAAATCTAAAAAATCAATTACACTTCCAATTCTTAAACGATCTATTAGATTACCCAGGGAACCTCCTAAAATCAAAATAAATGAGAAAAATACCAACCTACTGTGTCGAGCTATCTTTGATAAGAAAATAATTCCCAAGAGAATAATTAGTAAACCTATAACGATAAAAGTTGCATTACTAAACCTTAACAGGCCAAAGGCTGATCCTGGATTCTGAATATAAGTGAAATGAAATATCTTATTTATTATGGGAATAGATTCTCCCAATTCCAAATTACTCGATATCCATATTTTACTGGCCTGGTCAGCAATAATTACTAGTAATACTCCTATAACAAAACGCATTGGATCTCCAGTAATACAGGATATTCCAGGAGAATCCTTCCCCTGGGGAATCCCTTTTTCTCGTATATAGTATACCACCAGTATATAGTATACCGTATAAAGTGGTAGTGCGTTGAGTGTAGTGCGTGAATCATAGGTAAGCATTATACCCAAATAAAAGTTTAACTAAAAACTTGTACTATACCAAAAACTGAAAACTTCATGGTCATTGCGAGTACTGCTTAAGCAGTGCGTAGCAATCTCACTTAGTAAATCGTACCTTGTAATTATTTTTTTATTTTATTACAGTATATATTGCGGTCATATTTTTGTTTCAGTATCCTGGGAATTAATGCCTTTGAAGTAGCCTGACACTCTTTCTGAAAATCAACTATCATTTTCTTTTTCTAATACTGTTACACATTTCTGACAGATATTGGGATAACGTCTATCTAACCCTACTGTTTCAGAATAACACCAACATCTTTCACATTTTTGGCCTGGTGCAACTCTTACAACTACAGAAAGTTCTGGAATTTCTTCTCCTGTAAAAGCATTTTCTTCAGAAATTTGCTCTTTAACAAAATATAAATTTACCTTTGAAACAATAAAGAGCATTTCCAATTTATCATCAAATTGAATTAAATAATCATACAGGGATTTATCTTGGGTATATAGATCAACCTGTGCTTGTAACGAATTTCCAATAAGACCATCCTTTCTACGGATTTCCAGTGCTTTTAAAGCATCCTTTCTCACTGCCAGTAGCTTATCCCATTTCCTTTCCAGTTCTGTTTGTATCAATTCTGGATTCACTTCTGGCCAATTAGCTAAGAATACACTCTCTTCCTGTCTTGCAATATGGTTTAAAGCTTGCCATATTTCTTCTGCTGTAAAGCTCAATACTGGTGCAATCAATCGGCCTAAAGCATCTATTATTCTATATAGAACTGTCTGAGCAGCTCTGCGAGATATCGAATTACAATTTAAAACATAGATTCTATCTTTAATAATATCCAGATAGAAGGAGCTTAAATTTAAAGTACAGAAATTATGAATATCATGATAGAAAGAATGAAACTCATATTGGTCATAATTTTCGGTAGTCTTCTTTATTAAATTCTGGAACTGGCTTAAGACAAGCTTATCAATTTCTTCTAACTGTTCATAAGTTACTGAATGTTGTTGGGGATTAAAATCATATAAATTCCCTAGAATGAAGCGAGAAGTATTTCTTATCTTGCGATAAATCTCAACCAATTGCTGCAATATTTTTTTAGAAATTCTTATGTCTTTTTTATAATCAGAAGAAGCCACCCATAGTCTTAAGATATCTGCTCCATACTGGTCAATGACCTCCTGAGGAGGAATAACATTACCGAGGGATTTAGACATCTTCCTGCCTTCCTCATCAACAGTAAATCCATGTGTTAAAACTGATTTATAAGGTGCCTGATTAAAGGCAGCCACAGCTGTTAAGAGTGAGGTTTGAAACCATCCACGATGCTGGTCAGAACCTTCCAGATATAATTCACAAGGCCAGTGCAGTTGTTTTCTATTCATCAGTACTGCTGCATGGCTGCAACCAGAATCAAACCAGACATCCATAATGTCTTTTTCTTTCTCAAATTTAGTTCCCTGACAGTGGGGACATTGAAATCCCCTGGGGAGAATCTCTTCAGCGCTCATCTCAAACCAGGAATTTGATCCTTTTTCTTTAAACAATTCTTTTACCGCATGAATGGTTTCGGGAGTAATAACTATCTCTTTACATTTCTGGCAATAAAAAGCCGGTATGGGGACACCCCATACTCGCTGACGGGAAATGCACCAATCAGTTCTTTCTTCGACCATGCCATATATTTTTTCTTTTCCCCAGATAGGAATCCATTGAACCTCATTAATGGCTTTTAAGGATTGCTCCCTAAATTTATCAACAGAAACAAACCACTGTTCTGTGGCTCGAAAAAGAATTGGATTCTTACATCGCCAGCAATGGGGATAAGAATGCTTTATCTTTCCTGCTCCTAACAGGTATCCCTTCTCTCGTAAGGCTGTAATTATTCTTTTATTTCCTTCTCGATAGTCAAGTCCATTAAAAGGTCCGGCATTTTCATTGAGTCTACCTTTGCTATCCAATACTGAAATCACGGGAAGCTCATATTTTATTCCAATCTCATAGTCTTCCTGTCCGTGTCCGGGTGCGGTGTGTACGCATCCAGTCCCTTCCTCCAAGTTAACATGCTTTCCTAATATAATAACAGAGTCTCTTTCCAGTAATGGATGTCTACATTTAATACCTTCAAAAATACTACCTGGTTGCTCACTTAAAATCTTATAGTTAGTCAAGTCTATTTCTTTCATTACTTTTTCTATCAACCCAGTAGCAAGAATCAAGTAACCATGTTCTGTCTTTACCAGGCTATATTTTAAATCAGGATTAAAGGCAATGGCAAAGTTAGCTGGGATAGTCCATGGTGTAGTAGTCCATATTATCACATAAGTTTCTCTTTTTTCTGCTTCCGGAAATATTGAGCTTATATCATCTATAACTTCAAATTTGACATAAATAGAATCACTTACTTCATCACTATACTCAATTTCAGCGGCAGCTAGAGCGGTTTCACAGGAAGAACACCAGTAGACTGCTTTTAGTCCTTTGTAAATATAACCACGTTCATACATTTTTCCAAATACATCAATCTGAGTAGCCTCATACTCGGGTAAAAAGGTTAAGTAAGGATTTTCCCAATCAGCAATGACTCCTAATCTCTTAAACTCTTCCCTTTGAATATTGATATATTTTTTGGCATACTCCTGGCATTTTTCTCTTAATACCACCGGATCGATGTCGTTTATAGTTACATTAAGATCCCGACTTACTTTATGCTCAATAGGCATACCATGTGTATCCCAGCCTGGAACATAATAAGCGTTAAATCCTCTCATCCATTTAAATTTTGGTATAATATCTTTCAGTATCTTATTATAAGCAGTCCCAATGTGAATATTCCCATTAGCATAAGGCGGTCCATCATGTAAGATAAATTTTCTCCTATCACAATACTTGACTAACAATTTTTTATCAAGCTCTATATCTTGCCAAAATTTAAGCATTTTTGGCTCTTCTTTTGGTAAATTAGCTTTCATTGAAAAATCAGTTTTTGGTAAATTAAGTGTTGTTTTAAAATCCATAACTAACTCCCTTTTCCTCATAAGATTAGAAATTAATTTAATTTCATCATATATTTATTATTTTAGATACTAATCTCCAGATATAAAATAAAAACCCCTTGCCGGCAAAGGGCAAGAGGTTAACACTTCCTGCGGTACCACCTTAATTTTTTACCTATAGTTTCATGAATAACCGTAAAGACCTATCATCACAAAAATCGAAGTAAAGATTAAACTGATGTGAATGAAACTATAATACTTTCTAGGAAGAATGCTAAGCATTCATCCATCTCTTGCTTTAACGGTGCAACCGTCTTGACTTATTATTATCCTTTCAGTCAAAATATCAGAGGTGATTTTGGGTATTTTTATTACCTACTCTTCCTCAATTTCATTGTTTGCCAAAACAAAGATCACTAGAATTTTAACATTATCCCTTAATTTTTATATTTTTGAATTTATAATTAATTCTATATAATCGAAATATTGTTAATGATTATAATAATTATTTACTATAAGGTCAATATTTTATGAGCATCCTTTTTTATCTAATCAATATTCTTATTCTGAATATCTTCGATATCCTGATCTTGTTCAGGATACAATTTCATTTTCAAGTTTTCAATAGATTTATCCTGAATATAACTGGAAGCTATTTCCCTCTCTGCCCCTTCCGAAATCTCTTCCTCAAGCATACGAATATGCAGTTTTAAAGTGTTTTTCAGTTTCTCTAATATAATAAATTTCTTCTTCTTTAAAGCTACAATTTCATTGTTTATATCTAATATTTCCTGCTTAGCCCTTTGTTTGATTTTCTCAGCTTCAATTTTAGCACTATCTATTATAGCTTGAGCCTCTTTTTGCACACTTTCTTTAATACTGGAAGCACTCTGCTGGGCATTAACTAAAGCGCTCCTCAAAGTCTCCTCCATTCTAGAATATTCTTCTAACCTGGCTTGTAGTTTTTCTGTCTCTTCCTTATTCTTAATATTTTCATTAAGTACTTCTTCATAGTCTTTAGCAATCCTATCTAAAAAATTATCAACCTCTTCCTCGTTATATCCTCTAAAAGACCTACCAAACTGTTGTTGTTCAATGTCCATAGGAGTAATTCTCATCAATTACCCTCCTTCTCTTTGCAGTCTATTTTTTTATCTCTCATATTCTGCCATCTAACTTATTAATAATATAAATTTACAATAAGTCTTATCAAAGATGTCCTGAGTAAATTTAGCAAAAAAAAGACAATAATAGGTGATAAATCAATTCCCATTCCACCCAATGATATTACTATACGAAAAGGAGCCAAAATCGGCTCAGTAACTTTATAGATAAATCGGACAATGGGATTGTTATGATCAACCTGTACCCAGGATAAAAATATTCTGGCTAAAATAATGTAACTATATATTCTAAATAAATAATTGATTATATTAATAATAAATACCATATGTTCTTCTTTATTCAGTCCATCTCTTCCTGAGGTGTTATTCTTTGTTTCATTCTTTCCCCGTTAACAATATATACCACTCTCTCTGCTAAATTAGTAGCATGATCACCTATTCTTTCCAGGTTATCGGAAATAAAAATCAGGTGAATTCCCCTGCTGATGGTATGAGGATCTTCCAGCATAAAAGTAAGCAACTCTCGAAAAATCTGCTGATTTAACTGATCTACTAACCTATCCTGATCCCAGACCGATTTAGCTAAATCAACATTCCCACTCAAGTAGGCATCAAGACTATCTTTGAGCATACTTTGTGTTATTTCCGCCATCCTGGGAATATCAATTAAGGGTTTGACTAATGGTTTTGAGGACAGATACTGGCTTGCTACTGAAATATTTACTGCCCTATCACCAACTCTCTCTAATTCAGAAATTGCTTTCATTCCACAGGTTATAACACGTAATTTTTTAGATACCGGGTGTTTTAAAGCAATTAATTGCAAGCATTGTTCTTCAATATCGAGCTCCATCCGGTCAATCTTTTCATCACTATCAATCACCTGCTGTGCCAGTTGCTGGTCTTGGTTAATCAATGATTGTATGGAGTATTCCAAGGAATTCAATACTAAGCCAGACATTTCTCTTAAACTATCCCGTAACTGTGACAATTCACCATTAAACAATGTTATCAACTCTTTATCTTCATTATTATTTTTATTCATATGGCTTTTCTTTCTGTAATTATATCTAACTTATAATTGATATCATTCAACTATATATAATTAGAACTTGCATATACTATAACAAAAAAGAATCCTTTTTTCAATTAATTTAAATCAATAGGATATTCCAGGGGAATCCTTCCCCTGGAGAACCCCTTTATTAGTATATAGTATACCGTACTCAGTATATTGTTTAACGTTAATTTGGTCGTTAGTAGTTGTTAGTTGGAATTAGTATTTATTATCTGGTATTTGGTTCTTAGAGTAAAGTGGTTTCAGGTTTTTGGTTTTCAGATTAAATCTCCTCGGGTAAAAGCGGATGAGATTGCCTCAATGCTTTGCTCATCGCAAGGACCAAACAGGAAAAATGCTCCTGGTAACAACAGAAAAGGGGAAAGACTCTTTACAATGACCATTTGGTTATGAGTCATGCGTATTGCGTGAATCATAGATAAATGTTATACCCAAAGATGTTTAACCAAAAACTAAAACCTTGAACTATTAACTGCAAGGTCCTTGCGAACACTGGTTAAGCGGTACGTGGCAATCTCATACAGTTATTCCCCTATAAACATTATGCTGTTAAAATTTATTTCTCTCACAATATACTCTCTCTGAAGGGAATAGGTTATGATAAATAAAGAAAACCAATGACTTAATCAGGCTTCATATGTTTCTCTGTAACTTTTTGTCAATGGTTTTAGGTTCTCATTTCCTTATCGATTATTTTGACAATCTTAGCTTATTCTATTCTTATTTCTTTGTAATGCCGCTCCACCAAGATAGGCTTCCTGAACCTTTTTGTTATTCTTTAGTTCTGAGCTAGAACCACTTATGGTAATATTTCCGGTTTCCAGTACATAACCTCGGTGAGAAATGGCCAGGGCTTTCCGGGCATTTTGCTCCACCAGTAGAATAGCAACTCCTTGTTCATTTATCTCTCTAATAATCTTAAAGATCTGCTTTACTAATATAGGAGCTAAGCCCAGAGAAGGTTCATCTAAAAGCAGAAGCTTAGGATCACTCATTAATCCCCTACCAATTGCCAGCATCTGCTGTTCTCCTCCAGACAGAGTACCGGCTAACTGATTTTTCCTCTGTTTCAGAATGGGAAAGAGATTGTAAACCCTTTCTTTTCGCTCTAAAACAAGTTGTCGATTACTTCGGCGGTTAAAGGCTCCTAAATTTAAATTTTCTTCTACAGAGAGGGTAGCAAATACCCTTCTGCCTTCCGGTACATGTGAAATTCCATCAATAACAATGCGGTAGGCTTCAGTGTTTTTTAATGATTTATTAATAAAAGACATCTCCCCTTTATGAATGGGTATTAAACCGGATATGGCTCTTAATAATGTGCTTTTGCCCGCACCATTTGCTCCTAAAACTGTAACAATCTCACCTGGATTAACCTCCAGGGAAATCCCTTTTAAGGCTTTAATGGAACCATAATTAATATGAAGGTTTTCTATTTTCAATAGATTATCCATCAGGAATAGCCTTCCTCCTCTTCCTCTTTTCCTAAATAAGCCTCAATAACAATGGGATTATTATAAATTTCTTCCGGCTTACCTTCGGCAATTTTTTTACCTTCATCCATTACCGTTACCAAATCAGAAATCCCCATAACTACATTCATATCATGTTCTATTAACAAAATTGTTAAATTATCTCTGAGTAGATTATCTAAAAAACTCATAAGCTCTTCAGTTTCTTTATCATTAAGACCACTACTTGGCTCATCTAATATTAATAAATCAGGATCACTTGCTAGAGCTCGAGCAATCTCTAACATCCTCTGGTTACCATAGGCAATATTTTTAGCCAGTTCATGTTTATGATTAGATAAACCCACTTGCTCTAACCTATTCTCAGCAATTTCCATTATTTTCTGCTCCTCTTTAAGCTGAGATGTTGTTCTAAAAATAGAGTGCCACATTCCTGAACTACTTCTGGCATGCTGACCAGCCATAACATTCTCCAGACAGGTCATATTTGGAAACAGCCTGATATTTTGAAAAGTACGGGCAATGCCTTTGAATAATATTTGATGAGGTTTAAGTCCAAACAATCTTTCCCCTTTAAAGAAATATTCGCCATCATCCGGTTGATAAATACCGGTAATTACATTAAATACTGTGGTTTTACCAGCCCCATTCGGACCAATTATACTGCTGATTTTACCTTTAGTGACTTTTAAATCAAATTGGTTCACAGCAATAAGTCCACCGAAACGTTTTGTTAGTTTCTTTGTTTCCAGTATAATAGCATTTTTTCCCGTCATTTTTTACCTTTCCCGTATCTTTATATTATATTTCACCCTGGTCAGCTTTTATTAAAATTGATGTAGTTTGAATTCTTCCCCTCTGCCTAGGCCACACGCCTCCAGGCCTAAACATCATCATTATAATCATTACTGCTCCAAAGAAAAGCATGCGATATTGAGCAAAGGCTTGAAATATCTCAGGGAAAAGAGAAATGGCAGCTGCCCCAATAAATATACCTGGTATAGAACCCATCCCGCCTATTAATACTATGCAAAATAACAAACATGATTCCATAAAAGTAAAACTCTCTGGGGAAACAATCATTAGTTTGGTAGCATAAATACTCCCGGCTACTCCTGCTAAAGCAGCACCTAGTACAAAGGCTAATAATTTGTAATATCTAACATCAATTCCGGATGCTTCTGCTGCAATTACATCTTCTCGAACATAGTTCCATGCTCTGCCGATTCTAGAATTCTGCAGTCTAATTAGAGCCACAACACTCAGTCCTACTACAATCCAAACATAATAATAAAACTTCAGACAATTATTTATTATCAACCAGCTACCTATGGCTGGAAAACAAATTCCGAAAACACCATTGGGACCACCGGTTAAACCAAAGGGATTATTAAGCAAGGTTAATCGAATAATTTCTCCCATGCCTATAGTAACAATACATAAATAATCCCCCCTTAAATGAATGATGGGAGAACAAACCAGATAAGCAAAAATCGCGGCAGCAATAGCACTAATTGGCAATAATAGTAATACCGGGATTCCAAAACTGGTATTTAAGATAGCGGTAGTATATGCCCCAATAGCAGCAAAGCCCATATGCCCTAAATCAAACAAACCTACTTCTCCCAAAACAATGTTTAAACTAAGACCTAATAAGGTATAAATTCCAAAGAAAAAGGCTACATCAATAATATAATCATTTTTTATCACCAGGGGAAATAAAAGAAATGATATTATTACTATAATAACAAACCAATTACTCTTTATATTGAACTTATTCACCTGACTTTTTACACTTTTTGCCATCATATATGGTACCTACACCTTCTCAGCAATTTTTTCACCAAGAATACCGGTTGGCCTAAAGATTAATACCAATATTAAGACTAAAAAAACAAATACATCTTTGTAAGCGGTTGAAACATACGTTGAACCAAGCATTTCTAGTACCCCTAGAATTAATCCCCCAATCATTGCTCCAGGAATATTGCCAATACCACCTAAAATTGTAGCAGTAAAAGCTTTTAAACCAAAATTCCAACCCATAATAAAACTAATCTTTCGATAATACATACCTACCATTACACCAGCAGTTCCTCCTAGAGCAGGGCCAAGGGCAAAGATAAAAAAGATGATTAAATTAATGTTTATACCCATTAAAGCAGCGGTCTCCCTGTCTAAAGCTGAAGCTCTGATAGCAGCACCAAAGGTGGTTTTTTGAACAATATAATATAGAATCCCCATTAACAGAAAAGAGAGAAGCAAAATAATTATTTGTAAGATATTAATTCTAAAACCAGCAATATTTAATATGTATCCCGGAATAACCTCAGAGGTATAAGCCTGTGGACGTGGCCCCCAAATAACCATAATGGCATTTTGAATAAAAATTGAGGCACCTAAGGCCGATACCACTGCTGGCAATCTGCCAGCTGGGTATATGGGGCGATAGGCAATTCTTTCCACCACTATACCTAAAATACCGGTTCCGATTGCGGCTATTAACATAGCCGCAATCATACCGCCCCATACGCCTAAGGTAGAAGTAACATAGGATATCCCCATTACTAATAAAGTGTATCCTAAATAGGAACCAAAGGTAAAGAAATCACCATGGGCAAAATTAATTAATTTCATCACTCCATAAACCATTGAATAGCCCATAGCAATAAGGGAATAAAATGATCCAATGGTTAATCCATTTAACAGCTGTTCAATAACTATTTTCATAGAGCAAACCTTCTACCTCAAAAAAATTATTCATTATATTTTCACTATTGAGTAGCTTCCGTCAGTATTAACAACATAGAGATTGATTCCGGTGCCAACTCGATCACCTTTTTCGTCAAATCCGATTGGTCCGGTAATGCTGGGGAATTCTGTCATTTCATTCTTCAAGTAATTCACCAAAACGTCAGAATCGGTAGAACCGCTCTTATCAATTGCTTCTGCCAACACCATTAAAGCATCAGCAGCATAAACAGGCCAAGGACTGGAAGGTAAGCTGCCATATGCCTCTTGATATTTGGCTTTAAATTCCATAGCTTCTGGATTGGTGAAATATTCTATTAAAGCTTCCTGAGTCATATAACATCCGGCAGCATATTCTAAACCTGCAATTTTTATAAAATCTTCATTAATGGCAGCATCTCCACCTACAAAGACAGCATCGATACCAATTTCTCTAGCCTGTCTTATAATGAGACCTGCTTCGGGGAAATATCCGGTGAAATAAAATACTTCCGGATTTGTTTCTCTCAACTTGGTTAAGGGAACTGTATAATCAGCTTCTCCGGGAGTAATAGCATCAAAGTAAACTATATCAATATTACCCATCGCCAGTGCAGCATTTCGTGCCTCTTCTGCTAAACCTAAAGCGAAGGAGGTATTATCATGCATAATTGCCACTCTTTTGGCTTTAAAATAAGGCACCACTTCCTCAGCAAAGAATATCCCCTGCGTATCTGTTCTGCCACAGGTACGGAAGAAATATTGTAGTCCTCTTTCTGATAAATGAGTAACAGTTGCTCCATAGGCAATATTGACCTTCTTAAATTTTTCATAAATATCGGAAGCAGGCTGCGTTACAGAAGAACCATAAGTAGCAATAGCTGCCACTACTTCTTTCATGGAAACCAATTTCATAGCTGCCAATGCTCCTGCTCTCGGTTGACAGGCGTCATCCACTACTTCAATCTTAATCATCCTGCCACCTAAAACACCGCCTTTTTCGTTAACCATCTTAGCTGCAGTCTCTACACTTTGTTTAGCCATTTCTCCTTCAATGGCTTCTGCACCGGTAAGGGGTCCTTGTAATCCAATCACTACCGGTGGTTGTTGCGCCAAAACATTAATGGAAAAACATACACATAAAATCATCACGATAGTTAAAATTTGTTTCATTCTATTCATAATCTCCTCCTTTAAACTTATTTCTAAAGCGATATAAGCTCAAATTTCACTTTATTCTTTATGTTAGCATCACCTCCTATTTTAATAGTTGAGACTAAATATCTGGATTTAACTTAACAGTTGTCTCATTTTAGGAAAATAACACATCCTATATTAAGACACTTTCAGCAGAAAATAACAAGCTTGACTATGTTATTTTCTATAGCCACATCAAACTTCAATCTATATATTTTTCACACCACTGATGGTTCTAAGATTAACTCTCCCCGTTCAAATCGGGTAATACTTAACTTTTCTATGGGTAGTAAGGTACGACCTTCCATAATATATGCTGCTAACATCCTTCCGGTAATAGGAGCAAGCATAAATCCATGACCACTAAAACCTACAGACATATAATACCCTTTCAATTGCGGGTGTTCACCAAGAATTGGCTGTAAATCAGGACTCATAGTATAAGAACCTGACCATTGTCTGACTACCCGCACGCTACTTAAAACAGGAATTAAATTGATCATCTTCCTCGCCATTGTAACAGCAAATTGCCAGCTGGTTCCCAGGTCATGACCTATAATTTCATTCTCTGGATCGCCATAACCTCCAACAATGCTGCCATGTGGAAGTTGCTGAAAATAATAATTACGAGAAAAAGACATTAACATTGGTTCCCATAACTGCTCAATGGGTTCAGTAACCATTATCTGATGTCTTTGAGCATACACTGGAATTTCAATACCGGCAATTTTGCCCACTTCTTGGGCATATCCTCCTGCTGCATTAACTACTGTATCGGTCAATATACTACCTTGATTAGTTATAATAGCATGAATCTTTTGTCCTTTAGTTACTATTTTTTGTGCTTCAGTAAATTGACATAATTTTACTCCTAACCTTCGAGCAGCCTCAGCATAGGCAAATGTAGTTAATAACGGATTAACATTACCATCAGTAGGACAGTAAGTAGCTGCCAGCATATCTTTAATATTTAAAGCCGGCACTATTTCTTTTGCTTCACCAGGTGTTATCAGTCGGGCAGGAATGCCAAGACTATTCTCTAACTGGACATTTTTCTGAAACTGTTTAACCTCTTTTTCCGTATAAGCTATAATAAGATAACCTTTTTGATTTAGCTCAATATCATATCCCAGCTCATCACTAAGTTGTTCAAGTATTTTAACACTATCTCGGGCTAAAGTGCAATTCATTTCTGTTCCAAATTGCTGACGGAATCCTGCACCACATCTTCCTGATGACCCATTAGCCACGGTATCCTTTTCCAAAATAACTATATTCTTCTGTCCCTTTTTTGCCAGGTTATAGGCAATGCTACAACCCTGTACTCCCCCACCAATAATAACAATATCAGCCCTATCACTCATCCTGACCTCCTGCCAGTATCCCCAGGGGAACAGGCTTGGTAGGGGGTCGGAAGGTGGAAAGAGGTATTTCCTCTACTTTCTTGTTCAGGTAACGGGCTATGGCCTGGAGAAGTACTCTCCGGCAGGTCTTGCCCTGACAGGGACCCATACCGGCACGGGTAAGACGTTTGATCTCATCTAAGGTAGTATAACCCTTATCCAGCTGTTTTCTTATCTCTCCCCAGGTAATATCCTCACAACGACAGATAATGGTGTTATCATCCATTTTGTTTAACCTCCACTTTGATATTGCGGATAACAAGGGCTAATGCCTTAGGTACGATGATACTTACGATAGAGGTCTTATTTTTGGTCTTCTGAACCTTAAAAACCTTTACCTTTGCTACCTGGCGGCCTTCCCGGTCTAAGCCACAGACTGTCTGTCCCTGCTCAGGCAGGGGCAGCATCTCATAGGGCAGTTTGATTAGGGCCTCTCTCGGGGAGTAGTTCAGGTCCAGGACAAAGATGGCCAGTCCGGGACAGGAGGCAATACAAAGGCCACAGCCGGTACACTTATGGTAATCTACCTTGGGCAAATCATTGATATCGGCAAAGGGCAAGATTGCCCCCGAGGGGCAGCCGGAGGCACAGGGGTCACAGGGAATATGCTGAAAGCATTCCACCATCACCACCGCCCTCTGGGTAAGGATCTCCTGAGGGGGAGTGACCTTCTGCAATTCCTCTTTAGTTGGTACTCCATTATGAGCTACAGACATGGCTTCCTCCTTCAGCCAGGGTGGCTTTACTGATTCCTCTGGTAATGGCGGCACTCACCTGGTTGTGGCGCAATTGGGCGAGCTCTCTGTGGAAGGTGAGGTTTAACCTGTGATAGTGGGTATGATAGAGACCCAGGCTGGCGGCGGCATTGAGGCCGGCCACCTCTCCCTCGATCATGGCACTGCTGGCCTCTTCAATGCCGGCTACATCCCCGGCGATATAGATATGATGCTGAGAAGTCCTCATATTCTCATCCCTTAGGGCGACATAGCCGCATAATTCCGGGATATAGGCCATCTGACAGCCGGCCTGCCAGAGCAGCTCCGAAAGAGGAGACAGCCCTACGGCCAGACAGACCGTATCTATGGCCAAGTCTTGTTCGGTTCCGCTGAGAAAGTTAAATTTATCATCAAGTTGACAGATGGTGACACCTGCCACCTCATCTTTACCTCTTACCTCTTTTAGGGTACAGCGGGTATAGATGGGGATACCCAGTCGGCGGACTTTACTGGCATGTACCCAGTATCCTCCGATATGGGGGAGGGCCTCTACTATGGCCTTTACCTCGATGCCGGCCTGTACCAGCTGATAGCTTACGATCAGGCCGATGTTACCGGCACCTACCATGAGCACTGACCTACCGGGGATGATGCCATAGACATTCATCAGGGTCTGCACCGCCCCGGCTCCATAGACCCCGGGCAGGTCATTGTTGAGAAAGGATAGCATATTCTCCGAGGCACCGGTAGCGATGATGAGCCGATGGGGTCTTACCTGGCTTAACCTTTTGCCATTGTAGCCTTCCAGTATGGTCAGGATGCCATCTTCATAGTATCCGGTCACGGTGGACTGAATCAAGACCTCAATATTGGGTAATTGGGCAATCTCGGCTATAAAGTTACGGGCAATGTCGATACCCCTGGTACCGGCGAATTGTTCGGTAGAGCCGAAGAACTTATGGGTCTGCTTGATGAGCTGTCCACCCAGCTGGAGGCCATCATCTATGAGTAAGACAGTGGCCTTACATCTGGCGGCGGTGGTAGCGGCAGCCAAACCGGCCGGTCCTCCACCTACTACTACAATATCATACTCTTTCACGTTCTTACCCTTTCTCTTTTTGTCTTTCTATAACCATTCCCTCTTCCAGTCTGGTAATGCAGGTTCTGACATTGGGTATGCCATTGACCCTCATCAGGCAGGAAGAGCAATTGCCGATAGCACAGAAGAATCCACGGGGACGCTTCAGCTTCCGGCTGTAACTGAGGACCTTGATGCCTGCTGCTACTAAGGCTGCGGCAATGGGTTCGTTGTCATACCCTTCCATCTTCCGGCCCTCGAAGGTGAAGGAGACCTTCTGGCCAGGCTGGAAGTGTAAAATAGGGTGTTCTTTAATTCTCATAACAATTTTCCTTAATCTTAAGCAAACTATCAACTTATCAGGATATTCCAGGGGAAGGATTCCCCTTGGAAAATCCTTATAATTAGTATATATAGTATACCGTGCTGTGTAGTGCGTTACATAGATGATACAGTATACCGTACTAAGTACATTGCATAACGTTAATTTAGTTGTTAGTAGTTGGTAGATAGTATTCAGTATCCGCATTCGGTTCTTAGTGTAAATTAGTTTAAAGTTTTTAGTTTTTGGTTTTCAGTTCAAATCTCCTCGGGTAAAAGTGGGTGATATTGCCTCAATGTTTTACTCCTGGCAATGACAATTTCGTTATGTGTTATGGGCCATGCATATTATGTGAATTATAGGAAATAGTTATAACCAAAAGAATTTTAACCAAAAACTAAAATCCTTTAACTGAAAATTTAAATAGTGTTGTGAGTACTACCTAAGCAGTGCGTGACAATCTATTATAGTTATTCCCCTATAAAAGTTATACTGTAAAACTTTAGTTATATTTTTTACGGATAGGATCCTGAGGAGTATAATATATGGTAGTAATTGTCCTCAGGATATTTCAGCTTATCTATACCCAGATTATAGAAATTATATACTACATCTTAAATATATTAATAATTAATTTACTATATATCTTCTTAACTTAAAAAGAATACTTATAGTTATAAAATTACTAAAAATTCCATTACTTATACTATAAATATAAATAAGTTTATTTAATCAGAATTTTACTCTAAAAGAAAAAGGCAGAGAATGAAGAAATTCATTACTCTGCCTTTTTCTTAATTAAATGGCCTATCATAAAAGAGGTGCCTATTTCCTGTCCTAATATTCTATTATAATTACTAAGATTTTGCACTGTAGAAAATTACTCCTCCAGATATTTTCTCTGCTTCCAGAAAGGCGGAATATGGAGTAAAGTATCCGATTTATACATCAAAAACCTCTGTAATTATAACATCACTTTAAACAAAAAGACAAATTTTTTGTATCAATTGCTTCTGATACCCTGGCAATCATTCTTCTACTAATAATAGATTAAAAAAAGTTAAGTGGATTTATCTAACCTTACATCTTTCCACATAAGGTTCAATCTTGCTCCTGAACTCTTCGATTTTGTGCGGTGGATAAGGAGCAATAGCTACCAGCTGCTTATCTAACAATTGACCGTTATTAATGAAGTTCTGTAATACATATTGTTTTGAACCCTTAATTTCTCGGGCAATTTCTTCAATAATCTGTTCATCATGAAAAATCGGTATTACTGTTGTTCTAAATTCATATTCAATTCCAGCACATCTAATTAGATTAATACTCTTTTTTATTTTGCTAATAACCTGCTCATCATTAATACCAATGGCTTTTTTATATGCTTCCGACTTCAAACAACTTTTAATATCCATAGCAATGAAATCAACTAGATTTCTCTCAATAATTTCCGCTAACCTCTTTGGTTGACTACCATTGGTATCAAGTTTAATTTTTATATTATGCTTTCTGATCTTGACAAGAAATTCAGGTAAATCATCATAGATTGTTGGTTCTCCACCACTAAGGCATATTCCATCCAGAAAGCCTTTCCTTTCCTTGAGGAAGGTAATTATATCTTCTTCTGGGATTATCGAAAACTGTTGAGGATTGGTAACCAAATCAACATTGTAACAGAAAGGACATCGAAAATTACATCCTCCTACATATAAAGTTGATACAATCAGCCCCTCCCAATCTATTAAAGAGGTTGAAATTAATTTCCTTATTCTAATTTTTTGATCTATTTGGTATTTTTTTTCTAATACTGTCAATTTCCGGTAATATCCCCCTCCAAGATTCTATTTCTTCTCCTCTCTCTGTTACCAGTACGAGAGAAGGTGTACTCATAACCTGGTATATACATGCTTCAGCTAAACCATCTACTGTGTTGACATCATAATATTGCACTGCTAACTCTTCTTCTAATATTTTTCCTATGTCTTTTGCTCCAGGACAATTAGGACAATCCTTTTGCCAGAAAATTTTCATCTTCATCATTGTATTAACTTAGCTCCTTCCAAACTATCTCTCTTTAGCTAATCTTATAATTACCCAGCTTTCTATCTTTTAATTCTCCTATTTTATTCTTATTCCAATTATTAATCTTGCTATAATAACCAACGATTCTAGTAATACCGTAAACATCATCACTATGACAATTGATACAAAAATTCTGTAAGCCTCTGCTCACCTTGCGACAGCGATTGCAGACCGTAAATTCCGGTGAAATGGTAATTTGAGCGGCAGGAGTATTTTTCCATACTTTATATATCAGATTATAGATACTCTCAGCGGGAGGTTTTTTTTCACCTACAAAGGCATGAATAATTGCTCCGCTCTTAATTAAAGGGTGAAACTTGCCCTGTTTTATGATCCTGATGATAAGGTCTACATCGGCAGAAGCAGCAAAATGAATACTATTAGTATAGTAACACTCATCATTAGCAATGCTTCCCTTTATCACCTTTTCACTTTCTGGAAACTCTCTTAAATCAATTTTAGCTAACCTTCCCGCAGCACTTTCTGCTGGTGACTCTTCTAAAGATAATATCATACCATATCTTTTACTATAATCCTTACATTTAAGATGTAAGAAAGAAACGGTCTTTAATCCCCACAAATAGCTATCATCATTTTCATGAAGCTGATAGCCAGTTAAATATTGCATTGCCTCATTTAATCCTATTAATCCTACTAAATAAGTACCTTTTTCCAAATCTACATAAGGTCTGCCATCAGGACTTATCTTACCTATTTGCCACAAAGGAGCTTCCGGTGAACTCATCAATCGTTGTAGGAATAATTTCTTTTCCTGATGTGCTTTAACTACTAATTGCAGAGTAGATTCAATTTGTTCAAAAAATCGATTAAATTTTTCTTGTTCACTATAGGATTTTCTTTGATCATTATTTTTGGTAGCCCGGTAAGCACATTGAGGAAGATTGATAGTAACATTTTGAATTCCGGCAAATCTTAATTTTTCGGGATGTCTAATCATTTCCATATCGGTTATCTCATTCTTTAATCTACAGCAGGCAGCAAGTGTCACACTATCCCGGTCAAAGATAAAATAGGGTGTACCGTTGTCTGAGGCAATTTGACAGGCATATTTAAGCAACTCTATTTCCTCAGGGTCCTGAAAAGATGCTTCATTGATATGCAAATCCATTTTGGGGAAAGCAAATACTTTTCCGTTTGAATCTCCTGCAGCCCACACCTCCATTAAAGCTCTTAGAAATAACTGTGATTCTTTTTTATAATCTTGATAGGTTTTCCCGGTATACTCTCCACCTAGCCCAATAGCTGGTACATCTTTGAGATGTCCGGGTATTCCTAAATGAACATTAAAGTCTAAAAATAAACTCTGTCCTCCTCTGGAGAAGGCATTCTGGGAACCGCTAAAAATAAGATACTGTGCTTCCTGCCTCATCTCCCGATAAGACATTCCAGCTAAATAAGGAGCGTAAAATATATTTAAATAAGCAATCCCCAATGCTCCTGCATAATAAGCCTGCATTGAAGATAAGAAGGTATTGAGATGTCCGGTAAGAGTACGGGCATACCTCGCTGGCGAAGAAGAGGTATCAAGGTTATCTAAATTCAAGCCGAATTTCTTGATATACTCCAGGGAATGTCCTGAACAATAAATACGAGGATATCCCAGATCGTGAATATGTATTACACCTTTTAAATGGGCATCTGATACTTCTTGACTAAAAACTTCCTGCAGCATATACTGTTTTATGGTATTTTCTGCTATTGCTAAATTAATTGCTTCTGGATTGTTGGTAGCAATATTACTATTCTCTTTGGTTTTGGATAGAAATAATCTTTTTAAATCATAGGTAGGCATACCAATAATCTTTTGTTTTCTCCATATCTTTTCATATCCTCTGGTAAATAATTCATTGTCTACCAGTTCCCTTATTAAAGCAGTGGAAACATTGGTAAAATTTAAACTCAAAATCTTTTCTTCTACCTTTTTAGCAATTTTCTCTGCTACTGCTGTGGAAAGCTTAGCCTCTTTAACCAGGGCATTAATTATTCTATTCCGCTCCCAGGGAGTAACCGTTTCTTCAGTTGAAGTAGAAACCAGGAGTGACATCTCGGTGGTATTCTTATAAGATTTCTCTTCATTTCTTACAATTAGCTTCTTTCTCAGTTCATTTTTTTTGTTGCGATAAATAATATAAGCTTTAGCTGCTTTAGTCAAACTAGATGCAACAAGCTGTTCTTCTACCATATCCTGAATCTCTTCCACAGAGGGAATCCTTTTCTCAAAGTTTACTTCCAGGTGATATGTTACATGGTCAGTTACCTCACGAGCTTGCAACTCATCTTTTTCTCCCACCGCTTCCATGGCTGCCAAAATGGCATGGTAAATCTTCTCTCTATCAAAAGGAACCAGATGACCTTCTCTCTTTTTGATTTTCTCCACCATATTTTCCCCTCTCATTCTTCTCTTTTAACATCTTGATTCGGTCAATCTCTTTTAAAAAGCTTCCTACATCTTTAAAATGACGGTAAACGGAAGCAAATCTAACATATGCAACTTCATCTAATTTCTTCAATCTATTCATAACCATTTGACCAATCACCTGGGTTTTTATTTCATTACTGGAACTCTGTTTTAATTTTTCCTCAATCTCTTCCACAATCTGTTCCATCTGTGCCATACTGATTGGCCGTTTTTCGCAGGCTCGTAAAATCCCCCTGATAACCTTATCTCTGTTGAATGATTCTCTACGTTCATCTTTCTTAATAACTACCAGTGGCATAAGTTCAATTCGTTCATGAGTAGTAAAACGTTTTTGACATTTTTTACAATACCTTCTCCGTCTTACTACCAGTTCATTTTCCATAGTCCTTGATTCAATTACTCCAGTATCAGGGGAGTTACAGAAGGGACATCTCATAAAAAATCTCCATATTTAGAGCTATTATCAATAGTAATGCTCTAAATATACAATGTCAAGTCAATTATTTATTCTAATCCTAATTTTATTTTAGAGAACAATAATCAAATCATTTTTAATATATCTTAACCGACTTAACCTGAACTAACGAGGAATGTCTATTTTTATGTGGTATAAAAGAAAGAAGATGATATGGAATATTCCCATAAATAATAAAATAATTGGATATAATTATTTTATTTAGAGAATTGAAGAATTCAGGGGAGAGTGCTCCCCTGAACATATTATCTATTTTTCCTTAAAAAAGTGGGTATCTCTAAATCATCATAATTAAAGCCATTCTGAACGGATTCTTTAGTCTTTACTGTTTCTGCTTCAACCTTTTCTTCTTTAACTTTAGTTGGCTCTGCTATATTATCTTTTAACTGCTCTTCTTCTGTAGGAGGCGCTTCTTCAAAACCGGTTGCAATAACCGTTATCCTAATATCTTCACCCAGAGCTTCATTTATTACTGCTCCAAAGATAATATTGGCATCGGGATTGGCAGCTTCCTGAATTATTTCAGCAGACTGATTAACCTCATAGAGGGTCATATTTTTACCACCAGAAATATTAAACAAAATCCCCCGGGCATCAGTTATTTTAGTACCTAACAAGGAGCTATTCACTGCATTATAAGCTGCCTCAGTAGCACGATTATCACCGGATGCCCGACCGATTCCCATGATAGCAGTGCCAGCATTCTCCATAATCATTTTTACATCCGCAAAATCAACATTAATCAATCCAGGTTCGACCACTATCTCGGATATTCCCCTTATGCCATGCAATAAAATTTCATCAGCAACCTTAAAAGCTTCCAGAACCGGAGTATCCTGAGCAATAATCTGTAATAATCGGTCATTAGGTATTACAATTAGAGTATCAACATACTCTTTCAGTAATTTAATACCCTCCTCTGCCTGTTTCTTCCTTTTAATGCCTTCAAAAGAAAAAGGTTTGGTAACTACTGCTACTGTTAAAGCTCCCAGTTCTTTGGACAACTGGGCAATAACCGAGCTACCCCCAGTACCGGTACCTCCACCCATCCCGGCAGTAATAAACACCATATCTGATCCTTCTAAAACCTTACTAATTTTATCTCGGTCTTCTTCCACAGCCCTTTTGCCAATTTCAGGATTGGAGCCACTGCCCAAACCCATTGTTATCCTGGCACCTATTTGAACCTTCTGTTCGGCATTGGAAAGTGCCAGTACCTGGGCATCTGTGTTGGTAGAGATATACTTTACTCCGTTTATCCCTTCTTCAATCATCCGATTAACAGCATTACCACCTCCACCACCCACACCAATTACCTTAATATCAACGAATGATCCAGTTTTTTCTGGTATAATATTCAAAATTAATCCTCCCTTCCTGATTTTTTAGTATAATTTTTTAATAAATATTCTCCTTCATACATCTACTCTATTCTAAAAGAAGTCTCGTAACCAATTTACTGCTTTGCTGAAAAAGGAAATGTTTTTCTTTCTCTTTGCCTTTCTAGTATTACCAATTGATATCTGTTCCAGAGAATAATCTAATAGTCCCATAACAGTAGAAAATCTGGGTTCATTAATTAAATCACTTAATTCACCCTGGTAATTAGGCCTACCTATGCGAACATTGCTTTCAAATACTTTGCTTGCTAAATCATCAATACCAGGCAATAAAGCACATCCCCCTGTTAATACCACTCCCTGAGTAATGGTATTAAAATAATTTGATCTTTCTAATTCTTCCCGAATTAAACTGAATATTTCATGTATCCTTGGTTCAATGATATCAACAAGATACTTCTTGGCAATTTTTTCTTTTTCTGCTTTATTTTCTCTACTTATCTCAATCACCTCTTCCGGCGAAACATAATTTTCCATCACATTACCATATTTTACCTTCAATCTTTCTGCCTCTTCAATTGAAATTTTAAGACCAATAGCTAAATCATTGGTAATTTGAATCCCACCCAAAGGTAGTATAGAGGAGTAGACAATATTATCATTAATAAAAATTGATATATCTGAGGAACCGGCTCCCATATCAATGAGTAGTACACCTAATTCTTTTTCTGTCTTATTTAGGATAGCATTGCCACAGGCTAAATTACCAAAAATTATTTCATCCACTCCTATATCTGAAATTTCCATACATTTTAACAAATTTTGAATAGCGGTAACTGAACCAGTTACTATATGGACTTTTCCTTCCAATCGGGAACCAGACATACCCAAAGGATCTAAAATGCCTTTCTGGCCATCTAATATAAACTCACGTGGTAAAACATGAATTAACTCTCTCTCGGGAGCAATTACTCCTGCTTTGGCAGCTTCAATTACTTTTTCAATATCGTCCTCTGTTATCTCTGGGTGCTCTTTAGAAATAGCTATTACTCCCTGACTATTAAAAGAAGAAATGTGACTACCATTTATAGCTATAACAGCTGAATCTATTTGTACACCTGCCATTCGTTCTGCATTTCCCACTGATTCCCGGACTGCTTCTGCAGCTAGATCCAGATCGATAATAACACCCCTTTTAATCCCTCCGGAGGGTACAGAACCTACTCCAACAATGTCAATGTTATTATCTTCTCCCAATTCAGCTATAAGTGTATTAGTTTTATTAGTTCCAATATCTAAACCTGCTAATAATATTTCGCCTTTCATAAATATCCTCCTATCCGCTAAATCAAACGATCTTCTTCCTTATAATGCAAAGTTTTCATCTCTTTGTTTATATTTATTAGTAACAATTATTGTTACTTATAGCCTCTGCACATTTTTTAATAACTTTAAGGTCATAACTATCTAAATCATCGTCAGAAAGCATCCTGCTATCTTAAAACATAGCAATTCCAAGTAATCGGATGCACAGAAATATATATTTATTTTTTAAAAAATACCAGCTTTTCAGATAAGTTTATAGTAAACCGATCTGTTTCTAAAATAGAGATAAAGGAGTTTCAGGGGAGTTCACTCTCCTGATTATCTTGCAATATAATTAATAACCTTTCCTGGTATTTCATGTTAATTTCCTGCAATGGTATTTTTTCTGCCTGAACTTTCTGCAGAGCTGATTCCAGTAAATACCACTCATCTATCAATTGATCCCCACCCTTTATTCTAACTTTTATCCTATTATTATGAAATAGAACAAACTCCTCTTCTGAGATAATTTCAATTTTATAAAATTGATCTGGAAAAAGATTTTCCAAAGCATATATTACTCTCTGTGCCTCTTTATATTCCTGGTTTTTAACCACCTCACCTGGTTTTTTAGAGCCCACATTAAGACCTGTTATTATATATTGCTTAAAATCACTATTCATCTGGTTAAAAGTTGCCAGAATCACTCCTTCTGCAGTAACCAGATAATAAAGGTTATCACTATAAAGAAAGGCTGCTGGTTTACGTTCTTCAATGCTAATATCTAATTGGTTGGGATATATTTTTTTCAAAGCAACTTCTTTAATCCAGGGAATTTTTGACAATTTTTCACGGATACTTTCAATATCAAAATGAAAAATATTAACAGGATCAAGAGTATTTATCCCACCCTGGGCTAAAATAATATCCCTTGCCAGATAATTAGTGCCATGAATAGTAATTTTTGTTATACCAAACCTGGGGGAAGTAAAAAGAAAATAGAAAATATTCCAGCTTAAAAAACCTATAATTATATAATATAACAAAATCCTGAATAAATTATATTTTCTACTATTCTCTTCCTTGCTCTCACTAATTATCCCTTCTTCTCTCTCGTAATTATCTATTGCCCGGTTATTAACTGTCAAAACTGCTCACTCTTCTTTTCCATATTACCAGGGGAATGAACTTCCCTGAAATCCCTCTATTTATTTACTGCTGCATTTTGAATTTTTTTAAAGAATTATCTAACCACCTTGTGGGGAAATACACATTCTAAGTATATTTTTTAGCGTATCCCGTTGTAAAATTTTGATAATAATAAGTATTATCCCCTATAAAATCAACAACTCTTAGGAAGACTAAGAAAGTCAATCTCTCTCTCCAACTTTATACCAAATTTTCTTTCTACCATAGCTTCAACTTTTTCAATTAATTTTAATATATCACTAGCAGTAGCCGAACCCCTATTAATGATAAAATTAGCATGCTTAGTAGAAACCTGTGCATCTCCTATGGTTAATCCTTTTGCACCCGATTTTTCAATAAGATAACCTGCTGGCTTGTTATCGGCATTTTTAAAAATACAACCAGCAGTTAAAAAGCTGACTGGTTGCCCTGCTCTCCTTTGCTCATAAATATTCTTTATCTTCAAAAAAATTTTTTCCTTATCCTGTCTGGAAAGAATTAGGCTGGCTCCCAATAACACGAATTCCTTATAGCCTAAGTCAACACCACGATAGCAAAAGGAAAACTGTTTCTTATTAAGTGTTTTTATATGACCATTATTATAATCCAACAGAGTAATCTCATTTATAATATCAGAAATGGATTCGGTTCCAAAACTGGCATTATTCATAATGGCGCCACCTAAAGTTCCCGGTATGTGGGCAGCAAATTCAAGTCCACTAAGCTCTTTTCTCACTGTATCTTTAACTAAAGCAGGCAGGAGGATGCCAGCACCTGCTTTTATCATTTTACCAGAATATTCCACTTTGTCGATAGTATGGGCGACTTTAACTACCAAGCCTCTGATGCCTTCATCTGGCACCCAGATGTTAGAACCGTTACCAATAATGTATATCGGTAAACTATGATTTAAGGCAAAGAGCAACACCTTCGCTAAACAATCCTGATAAGAGGGAATACAAAAAAAATCGGCATTACCACCGATTTTCCATGAGGTGTGATATTTCATAAGTTCATTGCATCTAATTTCTTTTGCCAGGTCGCAACGTATTATTTCTTTCCAGAGCCGGTCTTTATTGTACATTAATGATCTATTCCTTTATTTGCATCAAGGAATTTGATTTTCTTAGCTAATTCTATGCCAACTTTCCATACATCACCAGCACCCATAGTTATAACAATGTCCCCAGGAGAAATTATATCTTTTAAGAAAGCAACTGTTTCTTTCTTACCCGGAAGATAATGAACATTTTCTCCCTGCTGTCTCTTTATTTCTTGGTAGATTAATTTTGCTGAAATATTAGGAATGGGCATTTCATTAGCTGGATAGATGTCGTTGACAATAACAAGATGAGAATCCCGAAAGGCAGAACCAAAATACTCTAATAATAATTTCGTTCTACTATAGCGATGTGGTTGAAACACAGTAATAATTCTGTGTTCGGGCCATCCCTGCCTGATTGCCAGAAGGGTCGCCTTTATCTCTGAAGGATGATGACCATAATCATCAATAATCATAATTTGATCATTAAGCTGAAAAACAATTTCCTGTCTTCTTTTCACACCCCTGAAATGAAATAGTATTTCTGCTATATCCTGAAATTTTAATCCCAGCTCCATGCCAGTGGTAATAGCGGCAAGCGCGTTGGAAACATTATGATAGCCGGGAATATTCAGTTTTAGACTACCCAATTTATGTTGCTTAAAATAGATTTCTGAGATAGAAGTATTTCTTGATAAACAGGGATTTACTGCTCTCATCTGAGCATCCTGATGAAAACCATATGAAACAAAATGTTTTTGGGCATCTATCCTTTCCGCAACCATCCTGGTATTCGGACAGTCCCAACCATATACAATACGTCCTTCTACGGGAATCTTCTCTACAAACAGCTTGAAGCTATCCATGGTTTTCTCTAGATTGGTAAAATAATCCAGATGATCATTTTCAATATTGGTTATGATTACTATATTAGGATTAAGTAATAAAAAAGAGCCATCACTCTCATCAGCCTCCACTACCACATAGTCACCTCTCCCCAATTTAGCATTTCCGCCAATATCATTGACCTCACCTCCAATAGCAATAGTGGGATCCAGATGCATACCCTCTAATAACATACTAATCATGGAGGTGGTGGTAGTCTTGCCGTGAGTACCTGAAACAGCAATACGATATTTTTGATTCATAATACGAGAAAGCATTTCCGCTCTGGGAATGATCTCTATATTATTTTCACGAGCAGCGAGAACTTCCTTATTTTTTTCATTAATTGCTGATGAGATTACTACTAAATTTGCTCCTACTACATTACTTTCATTATGTCCCTTATAAATAAGGGCACCCTTATTTATTAATCTCTTGGTAGAAACATTGCTTTGCAAATCAGATCCACTTATCTGATAACCTAACTCCAATAAAATTGAAGCGATTCCGCTCATACCCGCTCCACCAATACCTATAAAATGAATGCGCTTTCCTGGATTAATCATAACTGACCTTTCTAGTTTTGTTCATAGATCAACTATTTTTCATCTAATAGTTTACCTTATTTTATATATTATTTAAATAGTTTTTCCATGAGAAGTGTTACTTTTTAAATAATTATAAATCGTATTTACAATATCCTGGCCTGCTTTCCGGTTACCCAGATTTTTACTATTTTTAGCCAGTAAATCCAGTTTTTTACTATCCTGCATTAATTTTGATAATTCATCTGCTAATCTTTCCTTGGTTAGCTCCTCTTCCCTGATAACCAGAGCAGCCTGTTCACTCTCCAGAAACAGAGCATTATAGAGCTGATGATTTGCTGTGGCATAAGGATATGGTATTAATAATGCAGCTAATCCCTTAGCTGTGAGTTCAGCTATGCTGGTAGCACCAGCCCGGCACACTACTAAATCAGCAAGGTCATAAGCATCTTCTATATGATGCAGGTACGATATTATCCGAACTTCCCCTTTATATTGAGAATTGGACACCTTTTCCATTAAGTTATTATAATCTTCTTCACCACTTAAAATTAATATCTGCCATTCCTGCCAGATTGATTTATCAATAAAGTCCAGGCTGTCCAATATCATTTGATTAATCTTGCTGGCTCCTTTACTACCCCCAAATACCAATATGGTTTTTTTATCAATATTCAAATTGGTTTCTTTAATCAATTTTTTTTTATCACCCTGCCAGATATTTTCCCTAATTGGATTACCCAGAAATACTGTTCCACTCTTCCTCCAGAAATACTTTTTTGATTCTGGAAAACTGATGAATACCTTTTTACTGGTTAAGGATAAAATTTTATTGGTAATACCAGGAATGAGGTTTTGTTCATGAATAAAAGTAGGGATTCCCAACAGTGAGGAAACAAGAGCAACAGATCCGCTCACATACCCCCCGGTCCCTATTACCAGATCAGGCTTGAAACTTTTAATTATTCTGAAGGAAGTGACCAGGGAACGTAATAACAGGAATAGGGCTGATAAATTACTCAGACATATCTTTCTTTCCATCCCTCTAATCCTTAAACCGAAAAATTGAAATCCTTCCCGGGGAATAATATCAGACTCCATTTTCTGTTCTGCCCCCACAAACACAATCTGATTATCCTTATCTCTACTCTGAAATTCCCTTGCTAAGCTTATTCCCGGGTATATATGCCCCCCGGTTCCTCCTCCGGTAATAATGATTTTCATATAATTAAATAGCCTCATCTTTTACTATAACACTTTTAGAGATATTCAAAAGAATTCCACAACAAAACATATTAACAATAAGCGATGAGCCACCATAACTGATAAAGGGTAGTGTGATTCCTGTAGTAGGAATTATCTTGGTAACTACACTAATATTGACTACTGCCTGAAAGACAATTAAAGAAGTAATACCAGCAGCTAATAATGAACCAAAGGTATCTTTTGCTTTCCAGGCAATTAAAAAACCCCTCCATAAAAAGATAAGAAATAAAAGAATAACAATAGCAGTACCTATAAATCCCAGTTCTTCTCCAATAATAGAAAAAATAAAATCAGTGTGCTGATCGGGAAGATAAAAAAATTTTTGTCTACTCTGGGCAATTCCTACTCCACTCAATCCACCGCTACCCAGAGCTAATAGTGATTGAATAATATGAAATCCGCTTTTTAAGGGATCTTCCCAAGGATTTAAAAATGAGAGCAATCTAACCCTGCGGTATTCTTCTCCTAATAGAAGAACAATTCCGGGAGGAATTAGAAGGATAATTAGAGCAAATAATTGAGTAATTTGACTTCCACCGATAAAAAGCATAATAAAACAACAACCCAGAATAACAATACCAGTACTGAAATCCGGTTGAGCAAAAACTAATAAGAAAATGAAAGCGGTTACAAGAAATACAGGCAAAATTCCTCGTATAAAGGTACCGATATCCTGAGCTGTTTTTCTGGTTAAACAATCCGCAATATAAAGAATTAGTGCTACTTTGGCTAATTCTGATGGCTGAAAAGGCAAAGGTCCTATATAAATCCATCTTCTGGCTCCCCTTATATATCTGGTAACTCCAGGTATGTATAGTATTAATAACAAGAATATGGAAATAATTAAAATAGGAATGGCAAATTTTCTCCAGTATTGATAATCAATCTTCATTGTTATCAAAAAAATAACCGTTGCCATAAGAGCAGAGAAAACCTGTTTGCTGAAAAAATAATAACTATCACCATACCATTTAAAAGCCATAATATAACTGGAACTAAAAACCATAATTATGCCAAAGGAAATCAAGATAAAGATAACGGCTATTAAGATATAGTCGGGCTGTCTCGCTGGTAATAAATTCATCTGAATAGCTATTCCTTTCCCTTCTTTTTCTATTCTTTTAGAAACAATTAATAATATTGATAAGCAAGTAATCCCAGTAGAGCAAATACCAGGCCAACTATCCAAAACATGATAACAATATACACTTCTTTCCACTTCATCATTTCAAAATGATGATGTAAAGGACTCATCAGAAATACTGGCTTATGATTCAATTGTATGGACATGACCTGGATTATCACTGATAGTGTTTCCAGAACAAAGACTCCGCCTATGAGTAACAAGAATAATTCGGTATTACTAAAAACAGCTATGGTTGCCAGGGCTCCCCCTAATCCTAAAGAACCAACATCACCCAGGAAAATACGAGCCGGGTGAAAATTAAATAATAAAAAACCAGCACAAGAAAAGGTAATAATGAGAGTAAATATAGCCAGGTCCTTCTTGTCCTGACTAAAAGCAATTAAAGCAAAAGCTAAAAGAGCAATAATAATTAGTCCGGTTGCTAATCCATCCAATCCATCAGTAAGGTTCACAGCATTGGTAGTAGATAAGAAAATCAGTATGACTAATGGTATATAGATTATGGACGAAATAGGAAATGAGTTGGATTTAAATGGAATTATTATAGTTTGGTCGAATAATGCAGTTTGAAAATACCAGTATAAAAAGATAATACTTATTATTAATTGCAAAACAATCTTATTCCGAGCTTTTAAACCTAAGGACCTTCCTTTGTAAAACTTTATAATATCATCAATAAATCCAACCAGTCCATAACTACACATTAGAATAAATGAAACATAAATTATAGTGTCTTCGGGATGGAAAAAGAGTAAAGAAAGAGCTACAGAAAAAAAAATTATTATTCCCCCCATAGTAGGGGTTCCACTCTTATGCTGGTGCAAATCGGGTCCTTCCTGTCGGATTCTTTGTCCTACTTTATATTTTTTCTGAATTTTGATAAAGCAAGGAATCAGGGCAATTGGACTCAAAAAAGCAATGAGTAAAGTTGCTATTACTCTAAGCATAATCGTAATTCCCCTTATTCTGTATATTTTCCTTCCAGTACTGTACAATATCTTCCATTTGCATATCTCTGGAACCTTTTAATAAGACAATGCTATTTTCGGGTGCCGATTGCATTAACCATTGCCCTAATTTCCCCTTTTCCTCTTTTCCAAAATAGTAGATTTTATCCTTTCCCATCCCCCCTTCTAAAGCACCCTGGATGATAAAATTACCATACTTACCAAACGCAATGAGCATATCATAAAAAAGATAGGCTACTACTCTTCCTACTTCTTTGTGGTAATCAATTGAGTTATCACCTAACTCCAACATATCTCCTAAAACAGCAATCCGAAATCTACCTTTAGCAATACTCGCAACGCTCTGTAAAGCCTCTTTGGTAGCTGTTGGATTGGCATTATAATAATCTTGAATCAACGCTATTCCCTTATCCAATAGTAAATACTCCATGTGCAAATCGGTCCCTTGAAAATTTGATATTTTCTCTATCATATCCCTGATAGGTATTTTCATCTTTATACCTACTGCTATTGCTGCCAGGGCATTTAATATGTTAAATTTACCCAGAAGAGGCAAAAAGACCTGAAAGCTATCTTTACCCGATATCTGGAGTTCAAAATGTAGTTCCCTTTCATTTTTTTGCCAGAAATTTTTTGCTCTTACCTGGGCTTCGGGATGAAATCCAAAGCTGATTATTTCATTATGAGATGACACACAACCAACCAAGTAATCAAAATAGTCATCATCTCGATTCAGTATCGCTGTTCCCTTATCTTTTATTGACAGTATTAATTCAGATTTCTCCCGCGCAATATTATCCTTATTTTTAAATAAGCCGATATGCGCTTCTCCAATATTAGTTATTACAGCAATATCAGGTCTGGTAATAGCTGTTAATTCTTTTATTTCCCCAATCTTTTGCGCCGCCATTTCCATCACCAGCACGTCATGGTCAGATGCTAAATCCAGAACGGTAAGCGGTACACCTATTTCATTGTTATAATTTCCTTTAGACTTTAATACGTGATATTTAGCAGATAATAAGTGTACAATCATCTCCTTGGTCGTAGTCTTGCCATTACTGCCGGTCACACAGATATTGAAAGGTCTAAATAAAGAATGATAATAATGAGCCCAAAACTGGAAAGCCAACAGGGTGTTCTCTACCAATAATAAAGGCTGTTTAAGTTCTTTGGATAATGAGGAGTGTTGCTGAAAGAAATTCTTCTCTAAAACAACTCCCACGGCACCTTTTTCACAAGCAGCTTTAATGAAATCATGCCCGTCATATTTTTCCCCTTTTAAGGCAATAAAAAGTTCTCCAGTTTTTATTGTTCTGCTATCAATGGAAATATGTTGCCAGGTGATATCTTTATCTCCTAAGATGAGTGAATCAGGAATTATCCGGGCAAAATCATATAAATGAAACATCTATTTCTTGTCCTTTTTGGTTAATATTTGGCGAACTACCTCTTCATCATTATGATAAATAACTTGATTATGATAAACCTGTTCATTTTCAGGACCCTTCCCAGCAATTAAGACAATATCATTTTCTTCTGCCATCTGAAGGGCAAAATTGATTGCTTTCACACGATCCAGAATTACTCTATAATTACCATTTTCTACCTCTTGAAATCCCCTTTCTATTTCTTTTGAGATTATTGCCGGATCTTCACTGCGAGGATTATCAGCGGTAATTATACTGTAATCACTGTATTTTCCCACAACCTGTCCCATCTTTTTTCTTACCCGGTTATCCCTTTCTCCACCGTGACCAAAAATGGTAATAATCTTGTTTCTGGGAAACAGCCTCAGTGTTTTTAAAATATGCTCCAAACCATGAAAATTATGAGCAAAATCTACAATAATGGTATAAGGCTGTCCATAATCCAGAATTTTATATCGACCTGGGGCGCCGGAAAACTTTTGAAAAGCACTGGCAATGGTATCTAAGGGGATCCCCTGACTTGTTGCAGCTGCAATAGCAGCCAAGGCATTATAAACATTATATAGACCACTCATATTTAATAAAATCTCCGCTTCTCCTTGAGGAGTTTCTGCAATAAAATGAACTTCTTTTAAATGTAATACTATATTACGAGCATGAAACATTGCCTTTTGTTTTTTTATCCCATAAGTTAGCACATCAGTCTTCAGACAGTCTATAAATTCATGAGCATATTTCTCATCTATATTTATAATGCCTTTTTTACTGGACATATCTTTGCAGGATTCATTCAAAGAAAGGAACAACCTCTTTTTACTCTCTAAATAGTTAGCAAAATTTTTATGAATTTCAAAATGTTCATCGCTAATATTGGTAAAAATGGCTATATCAAAATCACAGCCCTCTACCCTGGATAAACTCAGGGCATGTGATGATACCTCCATAATGGCATAATCGGTCTGATAGGCTAACATTTGGCAAAAAGTCTTTTGTAAATCAAGGGATTCCATAGTAGTCATCCTGGAATGAACAGTTTGATTATTAATAATATTCTCCGCAGTTGTTAAGAGACCAGTTTTTTTCTGAGCTTCCTCCAGAATGGCCTTAATCATGTAAGCCACTGTGGTCTTGCCGTTGGTACCAGTAATACCAATCAGTTTCAATTTTCGAGAAGGGTAATGGTAATAGCGATTAGCCAAAAAAGCCAGTGCTTTTCTGGTATCCTTAACTAATATGGTAGTAATGTCTGAATTTATAGGAAGATCTTTCTGCAGTAAAATAACCTTAGCTCCTCTGTCAATTGCTTCTGGTATGTAGTAATGGCCATCAGTTACAAAGCCAACAATGCAGACAAATAAATTTCCCGGTTCCACCGATTTGGAATTTTGTGATAAGGCGTTTATTTCTACGTCAATGCATCCCTGTATTTTTTCAACAGGTAAATCCTGGATTAAAGTTGATAATCTCATAATCAATTTTTACCTCAGATGTTATTCTTACCCTCTAATTTTTTATCTAATTTCACTGACCAGGAATATCTTACTTGATATCGATTAAAAAGTAAACTGTTCTTTCAATTCCTTTATTCAGGAGGAATTGAAAGATAAGGCAATGTTTTGGAGGCAATTTCTTGAAAAACGGGTGCGGCAACTGTCCCGCCATAATAACTACCTTTAGGTTCATCCAGCATAACCAAAATTGCTATTTCCGCCTCATCTACAGGTGCATACCCTGCAAACCAGGAAGTAAATTTCTCATTAGAATATCTTCCCAATGCAAAATCAAATTTCTGAGAGGTGCCAGTCTTCCCAGCCGCTGGGTAATGTTTTAATTTTGCTCTGGAACCGGTACCGTTATCCACGACTTCCTGTAAAATACGGGACATCGTCTTGGCAGTACGTGGCGAAATAACCTGCCGCACCTCTTCAGGATAATATTTTTTAACAATATTATCCTCTTCATCTAATATTTTACTGACTATTAAAGGTTTCATCAAAACGCCATTATTGGCAATTGCCGCCACACCCATCACCAGTTGTAATGGTGTTACAGATATTTCCTGACCAATAGATAAAGATGCGTTGGAAATCTTAGACCACTTACTTACCGGTCTGAATAAACCAGCAGATTCTCCAGGAAGATCTATCCCAGTTTTTTCACCAAATCCAAACTTATTTATCGATTCAGCAAAAATATTTTTATCAATGCGGGTGCCAACTTCGATTACACCAACATTACAGGAATTTTTGACGATCTCTGTTAAATCTTGATAGCCATGAGGATCAATATCACGAATTACTGTTCCCTGATAATTTATCCAGCCTTTACAATTAAAATGATCCGATAAACTAGCATAACCGTGTTCTAAAGCAGTAGCTATAGTAAATATTTTGAAGGTTGAACCTGGTTCATAATTATCAGTAATAGCTCGGTTTCGTCGATATTCTTCCGTTGAATCCTGATAATTATTGCTATTGAAGGTAGGTCTTACAGCTAAGCTTAAAATTTCGCCTGTTTTGGGATTAACAACAATAGCCACCGCTGATTTGGGATGATATTGTTGGAAGGCTTTGTGGAGAGCCTCTTCAGTAATGTATTGTATTACTTCATCTATAGAAAGGACAATAGATAATCCATTTTTGGCAGGTTGTATCATTTCTGTACTGAGGGGTATCTTTGCTCCAGAAGCGTCTCTTTCCATCACTATTAGACCAGACTGGCTTTTTAATTCGTTATCAAAATATAATTCCAGACCTTCTAATCCTTGATTATCTATACCCACAAAACCAATTAAATTGGCAGCAAGAGATTCTTTGGGATAGAATCTTTTATTTTCGGTTACAAAGTCAAGTCCATCCAGATCTAAGCTTTTTATTTCTTCATATTTCCCCTGAGAAAGTTTACGATCAATCCAGACAAAGTACCTCTCTTTGGTTAACTCTTTTTCTACATCCTGAGAAGTTAAACCAAGTTTTGAAGAAAGTAATCGGGAGGTTTGCTCGGGTTGCTCAATTCTATAAGGAATGGCAAATAATGATTTTGACTCAATATTTGTGGCTAATTTTTTAAAATTCCGGTCAAAAATTACCCCTCTTTTACCATCTACAATATATGAGGCAATATGCTCTTTACGGGCAAGTTCATGTAGAACGCTACTTCCTACCACCTGTATGTTATAAAGTCGGTAGATAAGTAATAAAAAAATTGATATAAATACAATAAGTAAAAAAAGGATTCTTTCTCTTTTTTCTAAAAAATGCACCAAAACAACATGCCTCATGCATTGAAAAATGATATTTACTGATTGCGAAATATCTGTAAATTAGCAAATTCTTTGAAAAAAGTTCCAGCTTCTAAGAATTTGCCACTCTGGTTTGATTCTGAAGGTTGTTCTGCTATCATATTGTTATTGATGTGGCTGGGAAGCATAGCAATAAATTCTATTTTTTCTGGTCGGCACATACCGAGTTCCTCAACCGCTATGCTTTCAACTCGGGTTAAAGAAGAAAGGCTTTCTACAGTAGATTCCAGTTGATATTTTTGTACTAAAAGTTCATCCTTTCTCTTCTCCAGATCAATAGACTGATAACCTAATTTCATAAGGATTATATTACTACAAATATATCCAATAATCAGTAGACTTACCATAATAATGGAAAAAATAAAAAAAGAGAATGATAACCGGTGATTTTTTAATAGAAATTGTTCACTTTCCTCCATAGAAACAATGTCTTTCATCTTTCAGACACTTCCTTATATACATATTTTTTCGCCTAACCTCATTCTTGCGCTACGAGCTCTGGGATTTTGTCTGATTTCCTCCTCTACAGGATAAATCGGCTTTTTAAATATTCTTCTCAAACCATAACCATACTGATTCATTATTTCCTGCTTTTCCCATTCTCGAAAGGTATTCTTAATCATTCTGTCTTCCAGGGAATGATATGATATTACTCCTATTCTGCCTCTTTGCTCTAAAAGTTTTATTGCTTGAAACAGAGCTTCCTTTAATACGGATAACTCTTTATTTACCTCAATTCTGATAGCTTGAAATACTTTAGTTGCCGGATGTAAGCGCCATTTTCCTTTCCTATGCTTGGCATAAAAATTGGTAATCAATTGTGCCAGCTGACTGGTAGTTTCTAAGGAATTCCTTTTTCTTTCCTCAACAATTATTCTGGCTAAAGAACGAGAAAAACGTTCTTCTCCATATCTGCTAAATATTTCTGCTAATTGCCTTTCCGAATAACGGTTTACTACATAGTGAGCATCTAATTCTTCACTTAAATCCATTCTCATATCCAGTAAGCTTTCTTTGTTAAAACTAAATCCCCTGTATGGAGTATCAACTTGATGAGAAGAGATTCCCAGGTCAAAAAAGATACCGGTTACTTCAGCGAATCCTAAACTATGTAAGACTATTTCTAATTCAGCAAAGTTAGCTTTTACCAATATAACTCTATCCTGATAGTCTTTTAATTTTTCTCGGGTAAATTCCAGCGCTTCTATATCCTGATCAAATCCAACAAGCCATCCTTCTGGATAAATCTTCTCAATAATTTTTTGGGCATGACCACCTCCACCCAGAGTACAATCGACATATATTCCTGTCTTCCTGGTAATCAGATTTACCAAAACTTGTTCTGGCATTACAGGAATATGAAAAATCATTATTAATCCTGTCCTTCTTTTTCATAGATACGCTCAGCTATGTCTTCATATGACTGTTCTGTCTCCTCAGCATATCCATTCCATCGTTTTAAATCCCAAATTTCAATTCGTTCAAATACTCCTATGATTACTACATTCTTTTCTATCCCGGCATAATCTCTTAAGTGTTTGGCTATCACCACTCTTCCCTGTTGATCAAAACTACTTATCAATGCTCGGGAAGCCAAAGTTCTTTTAAAAGCCCTGGTATCCTTTTTCCCGATGGGAAGATTCTGCAAGTTATGAGATAATTTTCCCCATTCCTCCATAGAGTAGACAAAGAGACATTTATCCAAACCGAAAGTTATAATGAAGTTATCTCCTAAATTCTCTCTAAACTTAGCAGGCATAATGATTCTGCTCTTTTTATCTAAGGAATGTTCATATTGCCCCAGAAACATCATCTCTCCACTTCTCTCCACTTCTCTCCACTTTTTTATTATAGTATACTACAATTTTCTGAAAAAATCCTCTTTTTTTAAAAAAATTAAAAAATTTTTTATTACCTGAAAAAGAAGCGTTTATGCTGAGAGAAAATTAGAAGAGTGGTATTGCTGATATAAATAAATAACGCACCCTTATTAGGGGTGCGTGAAGATAATCAAAAGTTGGTAAGCAAATCATAAGCCGAGTTCTGTCACCGTATTTACCATAAGGTAAAAACAGTGTGGTAATCATCTATCTGGAGTATAAGTTACCTTATACTTCTAGCGATCTACCCGAAAACTTATAGCGGGCCACTATCTGTTCTCTTCTTGATCTTACTCCAAGCGGGGTTTGCTAAGCTTATTGGTCACCCAATAACTGGTAGGCTCTTACCCTGCCTTTTCACCATTACCAGAATAACTGGCTGTCTCTTTTCTGTAGCACTTTCCTGGGATCACTCCCACTGGGTATTACCCAGCACTCTGCCCTACGGAGCTCGGACTTTCCTCAGGTTTACAAAAACCTGCGATTACCTGATTTACTTACCATAATATATTCGATAGGGCTTCTTCTCCTATAGTATAACATATATCGTATCTGGTAGCATATTCTTCTTAGAGAATAGTGTGCTTTTACTCATAAGTTGGTTACAATAAATTTATTTACTTTTTACAAACTTTCTAGAAAGAATCTATTATTCATATTTAATTTTTAATTTATTTTTTCCTAAGGCTTATATTCTCAGATGATGACTGCCTTCAGGATGTTTCTTTCCAGATTAATATTCTGTTACAATTAGGACATATTATCAAGCAATCATCCTTCTGTAAATGATAAATAATATCACTGGGGAGCGAAAGATTGCAGCCCGCACATATGGGACCTTCAATCTCAACAATAGCCTCCCCTCTCTTTTCATTCCATAACATGAGATATCTGTCCATTAAGGAATTATCATTGATTTGATCGGCAATTTCTTTTCTTTCTCTTTCTTTTTTCCGGATATACTGCTGAATTGTATTCTCTTCCTGTTCAACTTGCCGTTGTATTTCTTTTAATTGCTCTTTTAATTCTGATAGCTCTCTTTCTATCTTACTTATTCTCAATTTGATGCTATCTTCTTCATCCATAATTATTAGCAAATCTTCTTCCACCTTATCTAAATCTACCTGTAAAGACTCTATTACCTTCTGTAGCTGTTTTAATTCTTTGATATCACTAATTTTACCACCATAAAGTTCATTCTTGTTTTTTTCGATTTTATCATTTAGAGCCTTGCTATCAATCTCTTTTCTTTTTAATCTTATTTGTACCTCTTTTAAAACATTTTTTTCTTGTTGCCGTTTTTTTTCTAAATTAGCTATCTGTCTTTCCTTTGCTCGAATACGAACTGGTAAACTAATACATCTGGTATTCTCTTTAGCAATCTCATTGTCTATCTTCTGAAGTAGCATTAATGAGTATAGTTGTTCTCTCAACAGTTGCCTCCTTATTATCTTTGGGATAATCTTTTCATCTAATCTCTTCCCGAAGTAATCATTGCTCTCTCAATGTTTGTCTCAAAAGCCTTAACTAACTTCCCAGAAGGTAATCATTATATTGAAATAAAAAAGCCTTACTTTATTATCACATAAAGTAAGGCTAATAATAAGCACGAGCAACACTGCTCAATCTTTTCTTCTTTTAGTCTTTGTGGTAATTTATCTATTATATCTATATCCTTCATTTTCTCATTTTCATATAATTAATATTGGTAAATTCTAAGAGCTTTAGTAAAAAAATAATAGGCTTAAAGGTCTTAGAGTTTATGGTAATATATATTGGTGGGCCCACCCGGATTCGAACCAGGGACCGGCCGGTTATGAGCCGGCTGCTCTACCAGCTGAGCTATGGGCCCCATAAAAAATGTCCTTTAAAAGTATAGCAGATATCAAGAGAAAGTCAAGGAATTGTTTGCGTCCAATACATTTACAACATAGCAGGATCTTTATTATTTATTAACTTACTACAATATTCTATTGGCGTCAAAAGATTTAAGTTACATTAGGTATACAGATAGGTACTCCTTAATTGTCCGCAAGCCGCATCGATATCCTGTCCTCTGGAATACCTGACTGTCACAGGTATATCTTTTTCTCTCAATATTTTCTGAAAAGCATTGACGGTGTGATCATCAGACGGAAACAGGTTATTAAGAACATCTACAGGATTGTAGACAATTAAGTTTATCTTGGCATCAAAATCAAAAATCATCTGGCTTAATTTATTTGCCTGCTGGGGACTGTCGTTAATTCCTTTTAACATCAGGTATTCAAAAGTTACCTGTCTGTTTTTTTTCTCATAGTAAAACTTACAGGCATCTATTAACTTTCTCAACGGATATTTCTTATTCACAGGCATTAATGCCGTTCTGGTTTTTTCATCTGCTGCGTGTAATGAAACGGACAACTCTACTTGCAGGGGAAATTCAGCAAATCTTATAATACCCGGGATGATACCGCAGGTTGATACGGTTATCTTCCTGGCACCAATATTTAAACCTTGTTTTTCGTTTAGGATTTCAATTGCATTAATAATATTTTCATAATTATCAAAAGGCTCACCCATACCCATGAAAACTATATTCTGAATACTTTCCCCTGTAATCCTCCGTACAGACAGGATTTGTTCAGTCATTTCTCCTGTTAACAAATCCCTCTTATATCCTCCTTTGCCACTTGCACAAAAAAGGCAGTTCCATTGGCATCCTACTTGTGATGACATACATAATGTATTTCTATTATTATTCCTTATCAAAACAGTTTCAATATATTCATTATCAGTTAACTGAAAAAGAAATTTTTCTGAACCATCATAGGATTTATGATGTTTAGGACACTTTATATTGATAATTGTAAAAATTGAATTCAATTTTTCTGTTAATTCTTTTGGTAAATTTGACATTTCTTCGAAGGAATTTACGTTTTTTTGATAGATCCATTGAAATATCTGTTGAGCACGAAATGACTGGTATCCTTCCTGAGAAATAATATTTTTTAACTTATCAAACTTTATTTCTTTGATATCAATTTTTTCTTTCATTTTTTCCCTGTTTTGTTATACGGAAATAGAAAGTCGATGGAATGTAAATTATACTGGATAATCTATTCTATTCCATCGACATTTATTATTTCTATCCTACTATCTCTGTATGCTAAATCTGCTATCTCACTCTTAATCCTGAGGCATAAAATCCTTCAACATATCCATCATGCCTTCCATCATGGCTCCAAGGTCTTCTTCGGACATTGGTTCACCTTCTTCATAATCCTCAGATACCCCTTGAGACTCTTTGGACATTCCTCCAAACATGGGTTCCTGCGCTTCTAATTTTGTACCATCAAAAAGATCATCAGATAGTCCCGTATTTATCTCAACACTTTGAACTATCATCTCCATTTCTCCCATCCCCATACTGCTCATCATGGATTGGGCCATCTTCTTTTCTTCCTCGCCCATTGTGGGGTCATCAATCTCCATTTGAGTTGAAATAACTACTTTATACGGAATTAACATTGAACCAGCAAGGCGGTAATCTAAGAACTGAACATCTGATACTGTATTGGCAATAACTGTTTCGCCTTCTTCAATGGTGGTAGCTTTCATTATATTTTTAGATTTCAAAGGAATAAATTGACTTTTGTCAATCCAGTAAATACTTTGCATTTCCATATCTTCAACATCCTCTGACATATTCTGTTGAGCAATTTCTTCCTGCCCCATCATCCAGATTGCATCATCCAATTGTACTATATAGGCACCTTTGCCATTAATCTCTTCTTCACCTAAATACTTCATTTTGTCAGGATTAAATATTTTCCATACCTGCAAAGGATCAATCCCTCCTTCTTTCTGTTCAATTTCTCCGCTAACCGGGTCGTTAGACCAGGTATAAAGCCCATCATATATTGTTACAGCATTCATCCCCATTACTTCTGTTTCAGTCCGGTATTTGAAAATTTCTTTATTATTTAAAATAACCTTTTTTTGGTAAGTTATTGCTTTAACATTAAAAAATCCGGCATCCATCCCCTGAACAATTGTCATATCATCAATTCCACTCATTTGTTTACTATAGCTTTCTTCCATCTGTTGAACGATAAAATTAATATTATTAGCAGACACTATATTGGGGAATAAAATCACAAGGGCAAAAAATATTAACACAATCTGAACTATTAAAATATTTTTATTCATTCCATTTTTTCCTTTCATATTTTTTGTCTTTAATTAATTTAATATTACAATTTTATTTAATTATTCTCTTTCAAACAGTATAAATTATCTGTTTTTCCCTTAGTCTAATATCGTTTTTTCATCACTTTTAATTTGGCATTTCCTGGGACCAAAGATAGCTGTTCCAATTCTAATGAGGTTAGCGCCTTCTTCAATAGCAACTTTATAGGAATTGGTCATTCCCATGGATAAATATTTCATATTAACTCTTTCTAATTCTAATCTTGCTAAATTGTCAAAAATATTTTTAACTCTTTTGAAATAGGGACGAACCTTTTCCGGATCTCCGGTAAGCGGACCCATGGTCATCAATCCTTCCAGACGTATATGAGAAAGACTGGAAACATCTTTGGCCAACTCTTCCATATAACCTTCAAAATCTTTATGTTCTGCTGGTTTTATCCCATATTTAGTAAATTCACTTCCGATGTTGATTTCCAATAAAATCGGGATAAAATCTTTCCCTGCCTTTTCAACCCTTTTATCAATTTCCCGGGCTAATTTTATTGAATCAACACTCTGGATTAAATCAAAAATTGGCAGGGCTTTATTAATTTTATTCTTCTGTAAAGGCCCAATCATATGCCATTGTATCTTATGCCCTAAATCTTTTTTCAGTGCTTGCTTCTTTTCTTCAGCCTCCTGAACATAATTTTCTCCAATATCAGTAGCGCCTACTTCAATTAATTCCTTTATCTCGTTTGGTGTTCTGGTTTTGGTAGCAATTACTATCTTAACATAAGAAGGAATTTCTTTCCTTATTTTTAGATAATTTTCTCCAATAGTCATATTTGATAACCTTCTTCTCTGAATTATGAGGTAATAAAGCAATAAATTTTCTGTTATCTTCTATTTTATGATACTTATTTATGAAAAAAAAGCAAACCAAGAAAACAAAAATGATATAGTAGCAAAAATCCAATAATTTTATTTTCCTGAACTCCTAATTATTTCTAGAGGTATTTGATGGGACTTTTAGAAAGAAGTTTAAAATTCATTTCCTTCTAAATCTATTCATTGTTTTGACTAAATACTTTTTTTACCACATGTTCCAGTCGGCTCTGTTCCTTGTTGCTGATAAATTTTTTCTTTTTCAGAGGCTTATAAGAATTAGTTTTATTTTCTATTTTTTTTACCGGGGATATTTTTACAGCAGGTAACTCTTGTTGAGAAGGAATATTGGTTAGATCCGGTGATTCAGATTTAACTGGCATTTCCGGTTCTTCTATTTTATTGCTGATACGACGGTCAAAAGAAGTGCCCTCAATTAAGCGCCTGAATAATTCCGCACTGGGACAATAACTTTCTTTGGTTGGGGTATCTTTTTTTTCATCTACGCTATAACTTTCTTCCCAATCAATGTTTATTTCGTATTGTTGTTCTACTTTGTTTTTCCCATTTCCATTATCTGGATAATTTATTACTTTTTTATGGAATAAATTCATTTTATCTCCATAGTGCTATTAATAATTAGAAATAAAAATTAAGTCGGCAACCTGGCAATCATAGCATTTAGCTTTAGACCCAAGGCTTTGCGTCCTATCCTTTCGGTATAGTTTGCCCTTATCAACTTATCATCAAGACATATTATTTTTTATTTATTACAAAAAACATATATTTTCTGTCTTTACTTATATTATTCCCTATTTTCTAATTTTTATACGAATTTTTTAAAATTATCTTTTATCCCAATGGAATCAGGTCTTGAAATATCATCCTTTATATGTTTTATTGTTTCAATTTTCCAGTACATAAATATAAAATCTCTATCTCTTGTCACCGCTATACATAGCTCATAGCTATCAATTATTAATTTGCTAAACAAGTTAATTAAGACAATAAATTAAGGATTATTCAGTTTCCCACAACAGGGCGACATTGATGCCAAAAATATCACTCTTTTTAGGCTTAATGCTGATGGTTTCAATAGTATAATTGTCAATATCAAATTGCCCAGACATGCTCTCAATACTCTGTTTTAATTCATCTTCCAATTTTTGAATATTCTCGCTGAGTGCCTCGATCTTCTTTTTTACCAATTCCACATCCTTTTTTTCTTTCATAATTCTACTTGCCCTACTCAAACCTGTAACACCAGTACTTAAAGTACCCACTTTCGTTCTCCCCAGTAAAGCACCCAGTACGCTTGATCCCAAAGACAGGGCACTTTGGGTAGTTAAAGTCTTAACATCTGCCTCTTCCTTTTCCAATTTCTCCTGCAGTTTAATGAATTCTTTTTCTAACTTTTCTTCCTTCTTAGCATATTGCTCAGTTAACTTCTGCACTGCTTTATCCTTATCTTCCCTGATAAGGTCTAATATACGGGACTTGAAATTAGCAAGTGTTTCATCCGAACTTGATAAAAGTTTGAATTCTTTGCAGCTGAAAAGCTCAACTCTGGTATTATCATAAAGATAATTCTTGAACTTTTCCTCCAAAGTACTCATATCCTTCATCTTTTCTAATAAGGGAGGTAATAAGGCAAAACGAGACTTTTCAAATGCTTTACGGTCATAACTACTTATATCACCCTCATCAGGAATCGCCTCATTAAAATTAAACTCAACAGTATCCTGATATAAAGGAAGCTTGAAAGAGATCTCCTTCTTCTGGTCAATTTTTTTAGATTCACTATAAAATCTAACTTTGCCGTTAAAAATAATACTGGGTTTATAAACCACCTCTTCCCTAAAAGGTGGGTGATGTAGAAAATATTGCCTTATCTTATCTGATAGAAATGGTTTTGTTCCGCTTATTACTGACTCATCAATTTTTGTACCTACCTCGACCTCAACGATCTCTTCCTGTTGAGAGACAACCATTGCTTGTTTATTCTCCATCAGCTTTTTTATCTCCATAACCGACAGAGGTCCTCTTAAATAAGATAATACCCATCTTGTTTCAAACAGAGGCAGGGAATCCAAATGAGCGCTCTTTAAAAGAAAGGTACGTTTTTTCATGTTGGCAAGCAAATTATCTACCTCACTCTTATTCATGGCTCCTACCGTGTTTTTCGCCAATCCATCCACCACTTTTTCTCTATCCTGTCTGGTCTGCAACCTACCTAAAAACCAACTACCAATATTAGCCAGCCCTTTATAATCAAGATCGATAGGATTTTGAGTGGCTAATACTACGCCTACGCCATAAGCCCTGGCTTGTTTTAATAAAATCAACATCGGTTGTTTGGAGGGCGGATTTAAAATCGCCGGAAAGAAACCGAATATCTCATCCATATAAATTAAAGTTCTCAAAGCAGGAGTCCCTGTTTGTTGCCTCATCCAACTGATGTATTTATTCAAAAAAAGTGTCACAAAAAACATCTGCTGGTTATAATCTAAATGAGATAGAGAAAGGATGCTAACTCTGGGTTTGCCATCTTTATTATACAAGAGGTTTTGAATATCTAATCTTTCTCCCTCCAGCCACATAGAAAATCCAGGACTTGATAGGATATTATTTAGCAGCATAGCTAATTCAAATCTTTCCTTCTGGGGATAAAAACTATTTAAGCTTAAGACACCAATCTTCTCAAAAGGAGGATTGGTAATATAACCAATCAACTCCTCCAGAGTAAGGTTAATATTTTTCTTCCAGAAATAAGAAAATAAAGCAGCTATGAGAATATATTCTTTACTGGTTAAAGCATCAGCTTTTACATTAATCAGGGAAAGAAGCCCCGTTACAGTAGAATTAATAACGGCAGAATAGGTATCAGGGTCATTCATAACATCTTCAGGAGGTGCTTCAAAACTGCTTAACACAGATAAGGGAATTCCTGCCGAACTACCCGGAGTGTATATGGTAAAATCAGCACTATTTTTATAAAGACTGACTCTTTCCTTATCCTGCTGAAAACTTTTTAATCCTGCTTCCCAGTTTTGTGCTACCTCCTCCGCATAGACACTGGGTTGCATACCTTTGTTTTCTGCCTCAACCGGATCGATCCAATCCTGGAAATTTGCCGGTTTCAATCCCGGAAAGGCTAATAAAAGATTCCCCATATCTCCTTTGGGATCGATGACAATGGAGGGAATTTTATCAATAGTAGCTTCTTCAATTATAGAAATTCCTAGACCGGTTTTCCCACTCCCAGTCATACCAATTATGGCAGCATGGGTAGTAAAATCTTTCGACTTATAAAGAAAAGGTTCCTCCTTAGTCTGAAATGTCCTGGGATTAACTTCTTTTCCCAGATAAAACAAACCTAATTTTTCATATAAAGAAATATTATTTTCCATTTTCCTTTCCTCTTCTTCTGATTTAGTAAAAAGTGCATCCCACTGTTGTTTATTTTTAAGAAGTAGAAGTATCAAAAGAAATTTTACCTTTTCATTAATCACTCTTTACTATTTTTTTTCGCTTTTCTTTTTATCTATCTTTTCACCTAATCTTTCTCAGTAATATTACCTCTCTAAGCACTTTAAATAAAGAATACTCAAATATCACTAATAGGCACGTACATCTTAGTCTTTCTAATTAAATAAATAATCAGAAATCACACCCGTACCCGTACTCTAGTTTAGTTTAATTAAATCTATTGATTTTATTGACTAAACACTATTTTTTCCTAAAAATCATCCTAAATAAATCATCAATAAAACTTCCATTTTTATTGGCATCCAGAAGTTTTGTTGCTAAAGAGAAGAGACTGCCTCCGCTCGATTGTTGTAAGTTTTGGGATAACAAAGAAGTTAGATTGGATATACCGTTAGCATCTAAATTCTGCGCTTTTTTCTGATTTCCTAAAGCTCCCAACAAAAGTGGTGCCAGCCTTGATAACAAGGAGCCAATCTGATCCTGCTGTAAACCTGTTGTTTTAGATAAATTCTTCTGCACTAATTCATTTTTATTGGAAAAGATATGCTGCAACATTTTTGCACCATCTTGCGTATCAACATTGCTAAAAAAACTGAACAGATCGTCAACCTTATCATCTTGGTGCTGTTCTAAAGCTTTCGCTAAAGACTGCGCACCTTCTGGATTATTAGTATTACGATTAAGAGCTTCCATAAGCAAGGGAACCCCTATTTGTACAGCCTTCTCTACTTTTTCTGGTTCTCCGCCTACCGATTTATTTAGCTGCTTGATAAGCTTTTGGTTACCAGTAAGCCCTGATAATATTTCCATAATATCCATATTTTGCCTCGTTTAACATTAAATTTATTTAATAATTATAGCAGTTAACTCCTTCAATGTATATGCATTTTTCAAGACCAAAATAGCTGATTGATTTCTAAATTATTTCATTTCATTTTCATTATTGAATTAAGTCAGGTTATTTAATCTACCTAAACTTATTCCAGATCTGCAATTAAATATCCCTCAGTTAGCGAGTAGCGAGGTCATACTATCTGATTCTAATGCTATTTGGTTATCTGAACTTATCATCTTGAATTTAAAGATAGGCTTAGCAAAGCATTTAATATTGCAGATTAAATACACATATACTATAATCAATTCAACAACTAATAAAATTTTGTTCTTATATTCTCTTTGCTACTCCAAAAATGTATTATACTATTTACTATAGCTTAGGATTAATAAGGATTTAAAAGAGAGAAAGGTAGGGTAATGGCTTATCTATTGGGATATGATATAGGAAGTTCTTCCATAAAAGCCAGCCTGATTGATTCAGATACCGGTCAATTAATAGCTAAAGCCACTTCACCACAGCAGGAATTACCTATTATAGCTCCACATTCGGGATGGGCAGAACAGGATCCTGAGATATGGTGGAAACATGTTAAATTATCCACCCAACAAATCTTGGCTCAAACAAATTTTGCTCCAGAAAATATAAAAGCCATAGGTCTTTCCTACCAAATGCATGGATTGGTTCTAGTCAACAAAAAACAGCAGATCTTGCGTCCAGCTATCATCTGGTGTGATAGCCGGGCAGTGGATATAGGACAACAAGCTTTTTTGGAACTGGGAGAAGAGAAATGTCTATCCACCCTGCTCAATTCTCCGGGAAACTTTACAGCTTCCAAATTAAAATGGGTAATGGAAAATGAACCTCATATCTATAAACAAATCCATAAGATTATGTTGCCGGGTGATTTCATAGCCATGAAGATGAGCGGATTGATTAATACTACCCCCTCAGGCTTATCAGAGGGAATTTTATGGGATTTTCAGGAAAACAAGTTAGCCAAGATGCTCCTTGATTATTACGGTATTTCTGAAAAAATTATACCAGATATCATTCCTACCTTTGACCTCCAGGGAGAACTTACCACACAGGCAGCTTGTGAACTTGGCTTGCGAGAGGGAACCAAAATATCCTACCGTGCCGGTGACCAGCCTAACAATGCCTTTTCTCTAAATGTTTTACATCCCGGTGAAGCTGCGACTACTGCAGGAACCTCAGGTGTTATTTATGGCGTTATCAATCATCCTGTCTATGACTCTAAATCCAGGGTAAATACCTTTGTTCACGTCAACCATCATAAGAATGATCCCAGGTACAGTGTCCTGCTATGTCTTAATGGTTGTGGAATTCTATATAGCTGGCTAAAAAATAAGATTCTCTCTACCGGTTCAGATGCCCTTTCCTACCACCATATGGATGATTTATCCTCTCAGGCTCCCGCCGGATCAGCAGGTTTATTGGTCTTCCCCTTTGGTAATGGTGCGGAAAGAACAATGGAAAACCAGAATATCGGAGCAACTTTTCAACATCTGGATTTTAACATTCATGAATTAAAACATCTCTTAAGGGCATCCCAGGAAGGAATTATCTTTGCTCTAAATTATGGTTTTGAGATTATGAAAGAAATGGGGCTTAATATTTTAATCGTAAGAGCCGGTAAAACTAATCAGTTTTCCAGTACTCTTTTTCAAAAAATATTCGCTACAGTCACCGGAACTCAACTGGAGTTATTCAATACCGATGGTGCAGAAGGTGCAGCACGCGGTGCAGGAGTAGGCGCTAAAATTTATTCCACCTTTGATGATGCCTTTGTGGGATTAAAAAGAACCGCTATTATTTATCCTGATCAACCTCTCCAGAAGATTTACCAAGATGTCTATCATCACTGGGTCACCACTCTAAAAACTTATACTGGGCTCAGGTCTTGACAGGCTGACTCCATTTTCACATAGAGAGTAATTTTTTTTCGATTTATCTTCATCCTTTCCTCCTTTTTTGTTTCGCTAAAGTAAAACTATTTACCCCTGCTTTCACCTTCAGTCATTTTATTAATTAACGACTTTTATCAACCATGAAGTATCTTATTATAATCATTTTTGATTTATGCTAAATTATCATTTGTGAGAGAGTTGGTCTATATAATTTAGAATATATAGGGGAATGCTGTGACAGGCAATTTAAGAAAGCTTGTTAACCCAATTCCCCGGTCCCCCGGATCATTGTTATTTATGGTTAGTAATAATAAATATTATTTAATAAAATATCTGTATTAAGAATATCACATAATTATTTATCAAGTAATAATTTTTTATATCAATCGATATACCGTTAGTTGGCAATAAATAAATTGACTAAGTTGCTATAATAATAAATAAATAATACAATTTTATTATTTATTTCAATTTGTGTTTTAATTGGCAGAAGTAGCTCTATTATAGTTCTATAGTCTTCTATTTTTAATTTGGTTGGTGGCAAATGAGTAATAATTTCTCTAAGTCCAGGGAAGAATTGAAAGAAGAATTAATAAAACTTAAAAGACATTCTTTGAAAAAGGTAGATGGGATTCCCATAATATCGGTTTCCCAGGTAAAGAGGATAGCCCAAAAATTTAACTTCACCCCCAGAGAGATAGAAATAGCAGCTTTAAAGAAAGAAATCATACCAGCCCGATACCGAAGAAACTTTAATACTATAAACTTTGCCGAACAAATAACCTTACTTAGCTCAAAGGTAGCAGTAGTTGGCTGTGGCGGATTAGGAGGAAATATCATAGAATTGCTGGCAAGATTGGGAGTAGGAAATATTATCACAGTCGATGGAGACATATTCAAGGAAAGCAATCTTAATCGACAAATACTATGCACTGAAAAAAATATCATAAAAGAAAAAGCAATAAGCGCAGCATCAAGAATAAAATATATAAATTCCAGTATAGATACCCAATACTATTCCCAATTTATTGATACCCAGAATATTAACAATATTATCCAGGATAGAGATGTGGTAATTGATGCTCTTGATAATATCCCTTCCCGATTCATTCTGGAAAAAGCCTGTAAAAAACTAAAAATCCCATTTATCCATGGTGCCATTAACGGATTACAGGGGCAGGTCACCACTATCTTTCTAGAAGATAAAGGATTAACTGCCATCTATGGTCCAGAAGATAGGTACCATGAGAAGCCTGTCGCTAACCAGGTTAGTGTACTTTCGGTTACCCCTTCTCTAATTGCTTCATTGCAGGTAACAGAGGTGCTGAAGATTTTATTGAAGAGAGGAAAGCCTTTAAGAAATAGGCTGCTCTTAATTAATCTGGAAGAGAACGATTTTAGTATAGTAGATATTTTATAACGTTTTTTCTGGAATAATTTTAGCAACATGATTTTTAGCTACTCATGTCTTTAAGTCATACCAAATAAACAAAATCACACCTTTATAAGTATTAAAGTATTATAATAAATGATGCCCAAGTAGATTTAACCAAAAATAATAAACTGAAAACTTCATACTAAATATTAATAACTATCTACTAACGACCAGTAACTAGTTGCTATCAGCCAAAATATCCTCTATTTTACTAAAAATGACTGATCTAATCTTGGTAAGTTTTTCTTCTGTCTCAGCGCGATTCCTGCCTACAAAGGACATATATATTTTTATTTTTGGTTCAGTGCCAGAAGGTCGAATAGCATACCAGGAGCCATCACTAAAGAAACACTTCAATACATCAGACTGAGGGATATCTACAATCTCCTTTTTATGCTGTTCATAATCATATTGAAAGGATGATTGATAATCAATTTTACGTGATATCTTCATTCCCGAAATCTCGGGAAATATCTCCCGAAATCCAGACATTATCTTTTCTATCTTCTGTTCTCCTTCCAATCCTTCCAGGAAGATTGATTCTAAATGATCCAGGAAATATCCATGTTGCTCATAAAGTTTCTGTAAAACATCCAGCAGGGTCAAGCCTTTTTTCTTATAAAAAGCGGCCATCTCCGCAATCAACATGGCACTTATTACCGCATCCTTATCCCGTACGAAATTTCCCGTAACATAGCCAATACTCTCTTCATACCCGAATAAAAAAACACCACCTTTTTTCTCCAGTTCTTCTGCTTTATTACAGATAAATTTAAATCCGGTCAGAGTATCATAAGTGGGAATATTGTAGTGCTCGGCAATCACTTTACCCATTTCCGAAGTAACAATAGTTTTTATCACAAAACCATTTTTGGGCAATTTCCCTCTTTCCTGGCGTCTTTTTAGAATATAATCTAACAGCAAGGCTCCAGTCTGATTGCCGTTTAAAAACACATAATTTCTTTTACTCTGAACTGCTACAGCAATACGGTCACAATCCGGATCAGTAGCAAGTAAAATCTCTGCTCCTACCTTTTTACCTAACTCTACTGCACGTTCAAATGCCTCGGGATTCTCTGGATTGGGTGATTCTACAGTAGAAAACTCAGTATCTGGCTGAGCCTGCTCTTCGTCCACAAAAACATTACAAAATCCCATCTCACTTAAAATTGTTCTTATAGGAACATTCCCGGTGCCATGTAAGGGAGTGTATACTATCTTTATGTTTTTATCTATTTCCTCCGCCTTACTCAGTGACAATGTTTTAACCTTTCCATAGTAAACACGGTCAAATATTTCACCCAATATATTACACAATTTCCTTTCTTTTGCCTCTTTTAAGGAAATTAACTTCACTTCAGAATAGTCTCTAATTTTACCAATCTCGGCAATAATCTCATCAGCTACCTCCGGTAATATCTGGGCACCATTCTCGCCATACACTTTATAACCGTTATAATCAGGTGGATTATGACTGGCAGTGACTACAATACCGGCAGCAGCACCAATCATCCTTACAGCAAAAGATAGTTCGGGAGTAGGGCGTATATCATCAAAGAGAAAGGTTTTGATACCATTGGCTGTTAAAACCTGGGCTACCTGCTCGCAAAACTCCCGAGATTTCCGTCTGGGATCATAGGCAATAACTACTCCTCTTTCCTGAGCTTTTTTCACTTTCTTGATAAGATAATTAGCTAATCCCTGGGTGGATTGTCCTACGGTATAAATATTCATACGATTGGTACCAATGGCAATTTTACCTCGCATTCCTCCGGTACCAAATTCCAAATCCTTATAAAAACGGTCTATAACTTCATCTTTATTATGAGCAATAGAACGCAATTCATCTTTATCTTCCTTGCTAAGATAAGAGCTGTTCAACCATTGTTTATATTTTCCCCGGTAATCCAAAATTAATCCCTCCCCTCTAAATTGAGTTTACTCTTTAATTCGCAATCTATGATATTTCACTTAACTCTTTGCTGTGTAATTATGACTAATTTGCCTATAAAATCTGCTTTAGTACTTTTTATCCTATTACACCCTATTTCCTTAATCTTATCTGGTCTATTATTTTATCTGATAAATTCACTTACTAAGTCTTCCAGGTAAAATCTGAACAACTTTCCAGTATCCAGTAAAATCTGGGGTTTTCGGAAAGCCTCCCGGAATAATCTGGAATGGTGGTCATAATCAACCATCTTTTCAATGAAATCAGAATTTTTTCTGAATAAGGTGAATAGTTCTCTCCTCTGATCATCATCTAAATTTTCGTAAATCTTACGAGCCTTAATCCCAAATTTAATTTCCTGACCAAACTGTTTTTTCCATCGGCTATCATACTGTTCTAATTTACCTTCCCTGATACAGTCTGCCAGAATCTGAGCAGATTGCAAACCATAAGAAAGACCTCCCCCAGTTAAAGGCTTAATCTGACAGGCAGCATCACCAACCAGAGCAATCTGATTATCACAGGTGGGAATAAATCCTAAGGGAATTTTTCCAGAGACTGTATCAATAATCTCCCCTTTAATCTCTTTTTCCCTGATAAAATCGTGCAGCATATCCTTACCCTGATCCGATAATATTCCAATCCTCAAAATATTTGAATTTTCGGAAATCATCCAGATAAAAAATTGAACAGTTTCGTTAAAGAAGACCTGAATTACATCTTTGGCCCTAATCGGGATATAATCATGCAATCTTATCTGGTATTGCATACCAAAATAATATTTTAATATGATATTGCTATTGTTATCTTTTTTACTATAATTTTGTAAAAGGTATCTTCGAACCAAGGAATTAACTCCATCCGCTCCTATTACGATATCTGCTTCATACTCCTTTCCCTGTTCCGTTTCTACTAAATAAGTACCATTGTTTTGCTTAATAGTAGAAACGCGCTCTCCCAAATGAATCTCCAGGCCTTCACCTAAATATGAGTCAAACTTTTCCCTATTTAATATTACTGCTACGCCTTCTCTATTAATGGAAAACTCTTCTTCCCATGGTGTATTTATAGAAAATCCATTAATTCTACTGATAAGAGCATCATCAGAAATGAATGGCTGTACCAGGGTAAGCATATCTGAGGAGATAATACCGGCACAATGTACCGGTTTTCCCACTGAAATATGTTCTTCTAACAGAACCGAGCGATAGCCCATTCTCTTTAATAATTGAGCGGTATAACAACCTGCCGGTCCGGCACCAACTATCAATATCTTCATTAAAGATAAGCCCTTTCCATAAGCATCTCTAAAACTTCAAACTGAAAAGCTATCCCCTTCCTATATGCTCCGTTATATTATTTTACAAATAAAGCAAAATAGCTATTACTCCAAATATCGCTTCTATGCCAATTAGCACCAGTACCAGGTGCGACTCTTTGATTCCTCCACTAATTTTCATAATTAATTGGGGTAGACTAACTATTCTTTCCTCAGGACAATATAACTTCCCTTCCTTATAAATTCCCCACCATCCTTTGCTGGGAAATCCATGAGCTGCCTTAAAAATAAATTCTACCAAAAAAGGTATAATCAATATCGCTCCAGCGGTCTCAAAATCACCCACAATAACACTCACTGCCAGCACTGTTCCCATACATAAGGTCCCCACATCACCTACCAGCACCTTTGCCGGGTACCAATTATAATATATTGTGGCAAGCAAAACTCCCAGACAGGTTAAGGAAATAGCTAAAGCAGTTACGCTCCCGGTAAGATAAGCAATAATGGAAACTGTTACCATACATACTATCCCCAAGCCTACTTCCAAGCCATTAAATCCAGCCAGCATATTAAAAGCATTGGTAGCACCGGTAATACCCAGAGGAATTAAAATTAAGGGATATAAAATGCCAAAATTGACTCTGCCCATAAATGGAATATGCATTATTGTATCGCTAAATTCAATAGCTACCAAAGGCAGGGCAGCAATAATGGGCATAAAAGCTTTTATAATCTGCCTCATGGAGATAAGGTCATCAAATATTCCAATCAATGCCACAATTAACACAGTAGAAAGGGTAGCTAATATGTTAATCAGATATATGCCAGACAATAATCTGAAAAATACCTTAAGAAATATGATTAATATTAGTCCACCGCAAAAACCGGCTACCATCACCAAGCCACCCATTTCCGGTATTTCTTCTTGCTTTTCACTGTTCATATTCTTACCGGTAATCCCCGCCTGTCTTAAGCGTGGGATAACCATGGGAAAACCTATAAAGGTAACCAAAAATGAAAATAAAGCCACCACCAATAATAAAAACATCTTATCCACCAACATATTTGCCTTAATATTTCAGTCTTCTAAATCAAAAATAAATTTAATTTTCCTCATCCATCTTATCATTGTCGAGATAATATCATACTTCACTTCCTGCCATATTCATCATCAAATCTGACAATATCATCCTCTTCCAGGTACTCCCCCATCTGCACCTCAATTATCTCTAAAACAGATTCCCCCACATTCTCCAATCTATGTTTCTGTTCTACTTTAATATCCACACTTTCACCAGCATTCATAATCCTTTCCTTATCGTCTAAAGTTACTTTAGCTATCCCTTTTACCACCATCCAATGTTCAGCTCTATGATGATGCAGCTGGTAACTGAGCTTCTTCCCTGGATTTACCTTTATCCTCTTTATTTTAAAGGCACCAAGCTCTTCTGTTAACACCTCATAACTACCCCAGGGACGAAAATCCTGCACATGATATTCAGTGTGAATATCCTTCTTTTCCTTTAACAGGTCAACAACTTCTTCTATCCTTTGGGATTGTCCTTTTTTACAAACTAAAAGAGCGTCTTTCACATCAATGATAATCAAATCATCAACTCCAACCATTACTCCTAACTTCCCAGCTTCGGAGTGAATAAGATTGTTTCTGGAATCCAGCAATAAATATTCCTCACTACCAACATTTCCTTTCTCATCCCGGTCAAAAACATTATAGAAAGTATCAAAACTATCCAGGTCATTCCAGCCAATATCTGTCGGAACCACTACCACCCTCTTGCTTTTTTCCATCATGCCATAATCAATGGAAATATTCTCCTTAATCTTATCAAAAGTCTCTTCCAGATTTTTACTCTCCTGGAAAGCCTTCCTAATTTCAGGAGTAAACTTTTCTGCTTCTTCAATAAATATTTCACTATTAAACATAAAAATTCCACTATTCCAGAAATATCCTTTTTTAATATACTCTACCGCCCTTTGATAATCTGGTTTTTCCTTAAACTCTTTAACCACATAGCCATATTCCCCTATTTTCTCTCCTGGTGAAATATATCCATAACCGGTATTTGGTAGAGCGGGCTTAATACCAAAAGTGATAAGCGAATCACTGGTTAAATATTCCACGGATTTGATTAGTTCTATAAATTTTTCACTTCTTCTAATTAAATGATCAGAGGGGAATACCACAATAGATTCAGATATACTTCCTCCTCTTTTTAAAATCTCATCAACTCCGGCATAAATAGCTGGTAAGGTATTTTTAGCTTCCGGCTCTACTAATATATTTTCCTCGGGATAATTATATCCTAACTCTTCCACTGCACCCATAACTAAAAATTTATAATTTTTATTCGTAACTACATAGATATCATCTAAACCAGCTAACAGTGCACTGCGATGAAATGTTTCCTGAAATAAAGAATATTTTCTCCCCTGAAACTTGATAAACTGCTTGGGAAAGCGGTCTTGGCTTAATGGCCAAAGCCTAGAGCCGGTACCACCCGCTAATATTATTATTTTCATCTCAACATCTTCCTGTAATATACTAAGTAAATACTGAATCCACATAGTGTGGTTTTTTTATTTTTTTTACATATCTTCTTATTTTTTTCTTCTTGTCTAAACTGTTAAAGTTTATTACCATCTATTATAAACTTTGGATTAATAATAGCAAGTTCACAAATCTTAATAATGATATATAAAAATCATTTTATCTAAAAATCTTGATATTAACTCTTGCATTATCTTGCATCCTGTATCTTTTTTATCTTTCACACAATACGATAAACTTTTCAATCATCGCGTGAAGTTTTCCCTGCCACTAAAAATGAGTAAAGTGGCTAAAGCAGTTCCATAAATTGTTGCTTACATCTTTTACTGGAAATTGGTACCTGAAAACTGAAAACAGTTTTATTCAGTATAGGTCACTATTTTAATTAGCAGATTGTATATTATAAACTCTAAATTATCTCTGCAAAATCAACTAGATCCTTTAAATGCTTTTCAATAATTGATTGAATAATTTTTATACTGAGTTTCTGATAATTATGAATGGTGATACTTCTAAAGCCAACCATAGCTTTTAGTCTTTCAGAAATATTATTATCAATTATCCCCTGGTCTTGTAATATACAAAGGCATCTCTGCTCTATTGAGGAATTCCCAACTCTTTTTCGGCTATACTATGCATCCCTAAGTCAATTACTGCCTTACATGCTCTTTGTATATTTAAGATAATTGAATCCTGCTTTGTAATAATATTTAAATTATTTGGGTTATCTGCATATTTCTCATATACCCTTTGTATACACTTTTTAATAATATCAGACTTATTTAAAACAATATCATCAATCATACGGTACTACCCTTTTTCTATCACTTATTAATGATTTCCAGTCTTCTCTCATTTAAAAAAACATAATCTTGTAAAACTCTTAACTGAAAATGTATCTTTTCTTGGTTGTCTGAATTATAGATTAATTTACCATCTCTTAAAATCTCAGCTTTCAAGACAGTAAAAGCTCTTTTCAAATCTACAATATCAACTTTTCTCTTTAGATCATCAGCTAATTGCTGGAAAATCATGTAAAGCTGGTATTCGTCTATTTGCTTATCAGCTAATATAGCAATATCAATATCGCTATCGTTTCGGATTCTATTTGTAATTATAGAACCAAAAATGTATATTAATTTTGGGGATAAACTATTTATCAATATTTTTTTATTTTTTTCTCTATTTCATCCAAATTCATACTATTCATCAATATAACATTTATTTTTAAATTATATCATAAATATAATATCCCATCTTTGATAGAAAAAAGTCAATTAAATGCTATTAGTTGTCTTATATAAAGGACATATTATTTACATTAGAATACTGCTACCTGTCATCCAAAAACAATCCTTCATATAAACAGCTGAAAACCCATAATCCTTATAGTTTACACTTAATTTATGGGTTTTTAGCTGTGGATTAATGGTTCTTCTGAAAATAATTCTAATGCCTTTTGATAGTCTTCTGAAAATATCTTCAGTGCAAATACAATATCGCATACCTGTAACTTTGTTGTATTTTCCTGATAACTACTCCAGGGATATTGTTTAATCCCTTTGATAATCAATGCTTTGGTTGGATTTTGATTAATATATCGTAAAACTGTAAGAAAGTAACTATTTGTCTCTATGGCTTTACTTTTATAACGATCCTGAAACAGATGCCCTTTTTTCTCTATTTGTTTTAATGGTCTCAAGAAATTTCCGATAGTCTGGTTCGTCTTCAAAATACGCTGTCTGTTTATTCCTCTTAGTACTACATGATAGATCCCTGTATTACTTTTCTTTCTTGCTTTTCTTGGTATAGGATTACCCCCGTCCAGAATAGCAGATATTAAATCTCATATCAACAAAAAAGAACCGTCCCTCAATGTTACTCAATGTTACTCTTAATTATTTTTAATACTTTTTAAAATTGTTCTTATGCTTATTTTGGGAATTCCAAATTTTTTTAAACCACATAAAAACCCTAAACCCCATGAAAAATTCATTAAGAAAAAAATAATTGGTAAAATAAAAAAATATTTTAATCCTTCTCTAATAGATATAGTAATTGAGAACAAAAAATTTAGAACTATATACGAAATAGGTATTACTAAACCAATCATCAAATTAAAAGGCAGAATAAAAATCGAAATGGTCAATGCTATCACAAAACATGGAGGAACCAGGTGTCTAATAGCAAGTAAATCTGGGTGTTCAACAATTCCCTTAACTTTCCATGCACCGTATATAAAATATTGTTTTGCAAATTTTTTCAGGGAATCGCGTACAAAATACTTGCATTTAATTTTTGGAGATACTAAAATTTTCCCGCCAATACTTCTTAATCTATAATTAAGTTCATAGTCTTGCATTTTTACATACTTTTCATTAAATCCACCTAATTTTACTAGGGTCTCTTTCCTGAATGCTCCACCCCAAACCGAATCAACATATCTTTCTTTTTTGGTAAAATGATAATAAGCATTTCCTACACCAAACGGGGATTTCATAGCATAAGCTATAGCGCTGCTAATATAGCCTTGCCCCACTGCATTTTGAATTCCACCAACATTTTCTACATCAGTAGTCATTAATAATTTGACACATTCCCTGATATAGTCTTTGTCATATACTGCATGGGCACCGCCAAATATAATTATATCACCTAAGGAATTTCTGATACCTATATTAAAAGAAATTGGGGTAACTTTTTCAGTATTAGTAAATATTTTTATAATTTGACATTCTTTTTTAATCTTTTCGACAATTTTTCTCGAATTGTCTTCAGAATTACCATCAACTATTATTATTTCATACTTATCCTTCGGGTAACTTTGTTTTATTAAGGATATTAAGCAATTTTCAATGTATCTTTCTTCATTATACATAGGTATCACAAAAGATACTGTGGTAGTATTATTATATTTCAATTTATTCATCCTTAATATAAAGTTATAATAGAATCTTTTATTGTCTTAACAATATTATTGATTTGATCACCAGTCAACTCAGGATATAATGGTAATGATATTATTGACTCACTTGCTTTTTCTGTAAATGGAAAATCTCCTTCTCTATATCCTAAACCGCTATAAGCCGGTTGCATATGTAGAGGTATTGGATAATGGACTCCAGATGCAATACCATTTCTTTTAAGTGCTTCTATTAATTTATCCCTTTCTCTGTTTACTTTAATTACATATAAGTGATAAACATGCTTAGCATAATCCGCTTCAAAGGGAACAGTAATTCCATGAACATCTTGCATTAACTCATTATATTTTTGTGCATTTTCCCTTCGCTTATCATTCCATATTTCTAAATATTTCAATTTAACCCTTAAAACAGCTGCTTGCAAATTATCCATCCTACTGCTATATCCTTCAATAGAGTGCTTATATTTCTTTTCTATTCTTCCATGGTTCCTCAACAGTTTGACTTTATTAGCTAATTCCTTGTTATTTGTAGTAACCATACCCGCATCCCCATAGGCACCTAAATTTTTACCTGGATAAAAGCTAAAGCAACCTATATCACCAATAGAACCAGCTCTTTTACCTTTATACTCAGCGCCATGGGCTTGAGCCGCATCTTCAATTATCTTTAAATTATATTCTCTTGCTAACTTTAACAATAAATCCATATCAGCAGTCTGTCCATAAAGATGAACAGGAATAATTGCTTTGGTATTTTTATTAATTTTATCTTCTATTTTTTCGACATCAATTGTATAAGTTATGGGATTAATATCTACAAAAACCACCTTTCCACCAACCTGTGAAATTGCTTCTGTGGTAGCGATAAAGGTATGAGGTGTCGTTATAACTTCATCCCCTTCTTTTATATCACAAGCTTTTAAAGCAAGAAACAAAGCATCTGAACCATTAGCAACTCCAATAGCATATTTGGTATTACAAAATTGTGCGAATTCCTGCTCAAATTCAGTTAGTTCTTGCCCCATAATAAAACTAGTATTAAATATTACATTTTGGATTGCCTTATCAATTTCTTCTTTTATAGAATAATATTGCACTTTCAAATCAACTAATGGAATCATATGCTTATACCTCTATATCATAAGGTTTTAAAATTAAATTATATGGGCAAGTTAATTCCTTTATTTGCTTTATTTTCTTTGCAGGTACACCAGCATAAACCCAATTATTTTCTATTAAATCTTTTGTTACAAGGCTACCCGCTCCTATTAAACAGTTTTCACCAATCTGTATATCCGGTAAAACTGTAACATTTGCTCCAATTTTAGTATTTTTACCAATAACTGCACCTCTAACACATTCTTTAGTTTTAGGACATAGTGGATGTAATACATTTGTCAAGGTTACCGATGGTCCTATCCAACAACCCTTTTTGAGTTCACTATATTCAGGAATAAATACATTAGAATGAACTCTAACATTATCTTCAATTTTAATATGGTGCTCAATAATAGAATGGGTCCCAATACTGACATTACTGCCTATTTCGTTCAGCTCACGAATATTAACACCATGTCCAGTTTGAAAATTACTACCAATGACATTCCCTGCATATATAACCGTGTGAGACCTAATATTACAGTTGTCACCTATAATAGTCTTTAATTCTCCGTCATTATATCCTGGCGGTGGCTCACCAATTACAACAAATTCACCAATATGTACATTTTCCCCAATGAATACATTTTTATATATTTTCTTCAACATTTCCTCCTAGTTTACATTTTTTGGGTTTAAATCTTAAAAATATCTGTTTATCAGTTTCAATGGATTCATAAATAGCATTAATTAATTCTAATGACTTTCTTCCTTCTATGCCTTCAACTAAACCAGTGCTGTTACTCTCAATTGCGTTGATTACATTTCTTAGATAAAGCTCATGACCATAGCCATAGACATTTTTTGGTTTGTAGCTGCTGTCGAAAACTCCTTTGTCATAATCTTTTTCATCTTTAAAATTCCAAACCTTCATTTCGTTAATAGCAAAACCACTAATTTCAACAGTTCCGTTCTCTCCCAAAACACTTATTGAGCCTTCTAAATCAACTGGATTTGTGCAAGTGGTTGCTTCAAAAGTACCCAAAGCTCCATTAACAAATCGAAAAATAGCCACACCAGTATCTTCTGTTTCTATCTGATGTAAAAAGGTATCCGACTTAGCAAAAACTGATTCAATATCCCCCATCATCCATTCCAGTAAATCAAGATGATGCGATGCCTGGTTTGTAAAAACGCCCCCATCATATTTCCAGGTTCCCCTCCAGTAATCCTGATCATAATAAGATTGGTCTCGATGCCAACGAACCCTAACAGTACCTAAAATCAATTTACCAAATCTGCCTTCATCTAAAGCCCTTTTTAATAATTGCACCGGTAGATTAAACCGATTTTGCTTTACCACAAATAACTTAATGCCCATTTTATCTGCTATTTTTATCATATCATCCGCATCTTTCAGTGTTAAAGCCATGGGTTTTTCAACTATAACATTTTTTTTATAATGAGCAATATTTCTAAATACCTCAGCATGTTTACCGCTTTCAACTAATATATTCACAATATCAATATCCTCATTTACCAACATCTTATGGTAATCAGTATACCAATTCACATTATTTTCCTTACCCTTGTTCCTAGCTCTTTCTTCCTTAATATCACATACTGCTACCAGGTCAGCGTTTTCTATATTTTTTATAGCCTCAATATGCTTATAAGCAATACGGCCACAGCCAATCAAAGCAAAATTGTATTTTTTCATTAAAATCTCCTTAAATAATATAAAAAGTCGAACATATTTTATTGAAAATAATATATTTATTCATTATAACTCTATATTAGTTTAAATAATTTTACTATATTTATTTTTACATGGTTATTTAATATAATTTAATTTTTGGTATGTTTGCAATAACTTTATTTTTTCTTTTTCCCAATTATATTCTTTTTCTACTAATGCCCTTCCCAATTTTCCTAACTTTAATCTTATTACTTTATCTTGTAAAATATATTTCATTTTTGTTCCAATATCTTTTGGGTCATCATGCCTGGCGAATAAAGCACATTCATTAAATATATTACTGTCTTTGTAAAATTCAGACATAATAATTGGCAAAGAACAAGCCATATATTCAAATGCCTTTACTGGCAAGCCTGTAATATAGTTTTCCTCAGGGAATAATAAACATATTCCTAAATCAGCAGTTTTCATATAACATAACACTTTTTCTAATTGGAGGAACCCTAGATATTTTGTTTTTTCCCAACCTCTTAATCTTTCACATTCCATCTTAAAACCTATACTTTGCCATTTCCCAATTAGAGCCAACTCATAGTCAGTATCCATATATTCCATTGCCTTTATTACCTCTTTGATACCCCTGACTCGAGTTAACCCACCTGCATATATGATAATCTTTTTTTCTTTTTTATAATTTTTTGGCTTTATTTCATCAATTAGCTCTAATGAAGGTACATTTCTAATAACAATTGTTTTTTCTATTAAAAATTTTTCAGCTATACCCTCTGTAGCAGTAATTATATAACTAAAAAAAATTGAATATATTTTTTCAAAAAAAGAAAATATTTTTGATATTATTTTTCTTAATAATCTATTCCCAATCCAGGATTTATACAATATTTGTTTTGCAACATCTTCATGAACATCATAAATTACTTTCTTGCCATATAATTTTAATAAAATACCGAAAAAAATAAATTCGGGGTCATGAAAATGATAGACATCCGCATTCTGTTTTAATGCTATTTTGTAAGCTTTCCATCCCAAAAAAAGGATTCGGAAAACTCTATTTTTCGGTTTTGGTAATGCAATAATACTAATACTATCAACCACTTCATTCTTATCATGTTGAGCAATCAAAACCACTTCATACCCAGCTTTGGCTAATGTTTTAGCTTCTTTATGAAATATTCTAGTATCAAAAGGGTTATGGACAGTTGTTATTACACATACCTTACCTGGCATTGTTTAAAACCTCTTCATACACCTTGATTGTATTTTCAGCATTCTTTTCCCAGGTATATTTTTCAAAAACTAATTCCCGGGCTTTTTCTCCCATTTCTCTAGCTTTATCGGGATTGCTCAATAAATAGTATATTGCCTCGGTAAGACTATCAACATCTTTTGGATTAACCAACATACCCATTTTCTCGTTTTCTACAAAATCTTCAAGTCCCTCTCCTATACATCCAATTACAGGTTTCCCATGTGCCATAGCTTCTATATAAACCACTCCAAAGGCTTCATTCCAACTAGGCAAGGAAAATATATCTGCTTCCACCATTTTTTTCATTACATTCTCATGTGATAACACCCCTAAAAATTCTACTTTGTCAGTAATTCCTAATTCTTTTGATAAATTTTCCAGATTTTTTCTCTCTATACCATCCCCAACTATTAAATATTTTAAGTTTGGATATTTTCCAATCAGCATGCTAAAAGCTTTCAAATTTAAATCAAGTCCCTTAGTTTTCTTTAAATTAGACACACTAAGAATGATTTTCTTTCTTTCTTCATTAGTTTTTTCCACTTCACTGTTTAAAATATTATTAATATTTACTCCATTCGCAATAACCTTAAATTTATTATTTTTATCATCATAATATTTTTTAATAATATTTTTTAATTTATTGCTTACTAATATAATTTTTTTTGCTGAATATATTACTTTAAAAATATTTTCTTTACATTGTTTGTTTCTATATATTGTCTGTTGCAGGTCTTGCCCATGAATAGTAACAACATAGGGAACATTAAAAACTTCTGCAAGTTTCATTGCAGCATATCCATCAGGAAGAGCAACATGAGCATGGATTAAATCAAATTTAAAATCTTGGTATATTTTTACTGCCAATTGTCTGATTCCTTTATACATCCTTTCCCCTGAGGATTCAAAAAGGATTGACTTTGGGAAAGTTATGTATCTTGGGTAGTATACAGGTATTTTACCCCAATTAGTATAATCAGGAATCATGCTAATCTTTTTCCATTTTTTGCTTATTTTATTTGTTGGAAAAGGTGTTCTGGGTACCGGGGAAATTACCTTTATCTCAATCCCCTCATCTTTTAAAGCTTTTACTTGTTCATGAACAAAAATTCCATAAACCTCATTAAAGGATGATGGATACATATGGGAAATTATTAATACCTTCATAATATTCTCGTTTTTTCTTTTTTGGGAAAATAATTGATAAAACTAAGGCTAAAGGCAAAGAGTAGCCATTGTGGTTTAAATGCTAATATCGAACTCGAACTCATACTTGCCACAAAAAAACCTATGATCGAAACTAAAAGCGCTTCACAAATCATTTTTTCTATCCTAGTTAAGTTACTCTTAAATATTTTCCAAAGATTGAAAATCATTCTAAAGTAAAATAATAAATATCCCGCAAAGACTAAAACACCATAATTAACTAATATCTCTAACCACCAATTGTGCGGATTTAAAATTCCGTAAGTATTATATTGGGGGAAATTCTCCATATAATATTCAGCATTTCCAGCTCCTACTCCAAAACCAGCAGTTTTATATAAAAATAATAGACTATTTTTAATCAAATTAATTCTCACACTCATTGATCCTTCTATTAAATTAACTTGCCTTCCAATAGATGTTATTTCAACGAATATTTTGTCATAATATTGATAAATATTATTTCCAAAAAAAAGAAATAAAACAATTATTAAAATACTAACAGTGAGGATAAATTTAGTTTTCCTATTTATATTCATTAAAAATAAAAATATAAAGATAATCTCCAATAATATTGCAATAATATTTGCCCTGGAGCCGGTCTCTACGATTAGATAAAATGCCGACAAGACAATAGCAATGCCAAGCAGTCGATATAATGTCTGCTTATAGTAACGAAACATCGCTATCCCAAAGGGAATACTTATAGATAAAAATGTTGCATAATCATTGGTATTGGGGAAGACCCCGGTTGGCCTGAACATCACCCTTGATATTAACTCATTATAATGCTTTGATATTTGAAGATGATTTCCAGTCAGATGTTCCCAAAAACCTATTATAATCAATACTCCAAAACAAATTATCCATAAAATAAATAAGCTTTTTAGGTCTTTTTCATTGTCAATATAGTATGTTGAAAAATATATTAACAATACTCCCATAATTAAGAATAAAATATCTCTTATTGCATCACCTTTAGAAATGGCCCAGGCTAAAGAAACAATAGAATATCCTAACCAAAATAACAGAAACAAGAAATACCATCTAACATTTTTCTGGTAAAGAATAATTTTTCCACTTAACAAGGTTTTTAAAAAAAATATAGTCAATAATAGAAAAAGAAAAAATCTATAGGGAAAAAGTGTAAATAATCCTAAGTTAACTGTTAAAAAAGCAGCTCCAAAAAACCCAGTTAAAAATACCAGATAAAATATTTTCTTCTCCAAATAAATTTTATTAATAATATTCATATTTATTAATATTTTTCTTTATCTTTATTAAAAGATCTTTTTATTTTAGCTAATACTAAATACACTTTCTTGTTAAAGAGAGAACTAATGAAATAAATTATATATTTTATATTAAATGGATATGTGTAAATTGCTTTAAAAAAATATTTTTTCCCATCATTTATATCAAGATAATGACAATATATATTTCCTATTTCAAAATAATGTTGTGCAAGAATTCTGTTATTTTCATTTAAATCATTTTTAAAATTTTCTATGATTTTTTTTCTTCCAAGAATTTTAACATCTTCATTAGCAGTAATGCTCATTTCATTAATGTAATATTTTACTAAGGGTTCTTCTAAACAATCAATCTTATATTTTTTTGAAATCCTAAGCCATAAATCCCAATCATGGCAACTTGGTAAATCTTCGTCAAACAAGCCAACATCTTTTAAACATTTCTGTCTAATCATTATGCTTGAAGTTGGACCAATACAATATTTCAATAATAAATCTTTGAATATCCATCCTTTTTTTTTGTGAATAATTTTAGTTGAAATTTTTTCTAAATTGCCATTAATTTTTAAAGATCCGGTATATACTAAAGCAACATCAATTGATTTATCCAAAAAAAATCTAGTTTGCTTCTCTAATTTCCCCTGAAGCCATTCATCGTCCGAGTCTAAAAATGCAATATATTCACCTTTAGATGTTTTTATTCCGGTATTCCTGGCAGCAGAACCACCTTTGTTTTTGTCGTGTTTTAAATAACTTATTCTTTTGTCTTTCTGCAGGAATTCCTTAATTACATTTTCAGTATGATCAGTTGAAGCATCATCTACAATAATCAACTCGAAGTCCGGGTAAGTTTGATTCAATACACTTTGTATTGCCCTGCCTATCAGATGAGCCCGATTATAGGTTGGTATTATTACACTTACAGTTGGTTTTTTCATAATTTGTTTTTATTCAGCTTTCTTTATTTTTTAAATTATATTTAAGCCATATTTTTTAAACCATTCACTAAAAGTAACTAAGAGTAATATTATATAAGGATTGTTATCTATTTTATTCAAATGATTTTTGTAAATTTCATTAATTTCATCTAAGTTAAAAATATTTGGATTGAAAATTCTTTCATCAGATATATTTTTCTTGATAATTGAATTCATTCTTTCATTATTACGAATAAGTTCTCCAAAATTCTGCCATGAACCCTCAGTAAAAACAGGATTTTTTTGAATTTTAATTGGTTTCATAATTTTATTTTTTAACTTTCTTTGGTTAATTAGAAACCATTCCAACCAGGCATTTATATTTATTGGTAAATTTGTGTTACTATTGGGTATATTAGCTATTTCATTATTTAATAGTTTTAGAGCTTTACGGTATATTCTACCATTTATTCGATATTTTGGGGGCATCATAAGGTATAAATCAAATAAATCATTATCGTAAATAATTGTTCTTTCATTCATATAATGTCTTACACATAAAAAATTTAAAAATGTGAAATGTTTTGATAATGAATGCAATATGAAATAATCCCACGCGTTATAAAAATTATTTTTGTAGATATTCTGATCTTTTAAAATTATATTTATTGTATTTCTTAAATTATCAATATACTCACTATAAATATTTTTATTAAATATATTATTTATACCTAGAGGAATATTGCTGAGTTCCGTTCTATATAAAATACTATTTTCGATGTCTTCCATCTGATGATAATCAAGTTTTGGTGTTTTTATAATTTTACCAAAAATATTCATATTTAAATGAGGTTGATATAAACCTTGAAAAGTATAATCCAATCCATGTCCATGTAATAATACATCACACTGTTCACTTAAGACCTCCATAAAACCTAAAAAATGTGCGTGGTCATATCTATACATACCATCACCCATTTCAATCGCTTCATTCATAATACTTATATAATGATCTGGCTTTCTTCTTAGAAAATAATGTTCAATGTTTTTTGTTTTTGCAATCTCTTTCGCAACTTTTATTTCTCTGTTTTCAAAATCTCCTAATGAAAAACCCTTTCTTATTTTATTACTATAATCTGCTGCAAGAATAGTCCTTGAATCCAATCCCCCGCTTAGCAATATTCCAAATCTTTTATTATCTTTAGTTCTTCTATCGACAGCAGCTTTTAATCTGTTAGCTAATAAATCAACATAATAGTTTTCACTATGTTTTTCATTTTTATATTTTAATTCCCAATATTTTATAATATTTGCCTTTTTATCTCTAAATTGAAGAATATTAGCAGGTTGAAGAGCTTTTACCTCTTTATAATATGTATGATCAGAAAGAACTCTATTAAATACAAAGAATTCAAAAAATGAGTTCCAGTTAAGGTTTAATTTAAGTTCAGGGAATTCTAATAACGATTTACATTGCGTTGTAATTATATTCTTATGATTATCACTATAATAATATATCGGTCGTGATGAAAACCTATCAGTAACGACATGAATTTCTTTTGAAAATAAATTATAAATTAGAATTGAAAAAGATCCATTTAATTTTTCAAATGATTTTACACCATATTCATCAAACATATTTAAACAAAATTCAGCATCACTATTTGTATTAAATATATATCCTTTTTTTATTAAATCTTTTTTATAATGACTATAATCAAATATTTCCCCATCCATAAAAATACAAAGATTTTTCTGCTTATTAAATATTGGATAGCTATAACACAACCCTTCTTTGTCATTATGTCTAACTATTATTACTAAAAACCTATCATCATTCCAATATTCAACTTTGTCTAAAAGATTATACATTATTGTTTTAGCAATACGATTTATATTTATATTAGAAAACTCAAAATTATATTCACCTTTTAAATATAATGCAACAATTCCACTCATTTTAAAATAACACCAAATATCTTTCCTTCCCTAATTAATTATATTTTTTTATTTTTAAGATAAAATCATTGTTACTTTGTTTTCTAATAATCTTTTCATTTTTTTTAATTTGTGATTAATTTTTTCTAAGATTTCTTTCTCGTTTCTTAGAATATCTTCGATCTTCTTTATTGATTCAGAATAAGTAAAATTGTTTATATCTACAACATATTCTTCCAAATTAAGCATTCGCATAATGCCTAAACTTTTATGAGTGTAGCCAATAGCGAGAGCAGGTGCACCACCAATTAAAGAAAATATTACAGAGTGCAAACGGGTACCGATCAATATTTTTGATGCTCCATATAATGCAGATTGGATAGATGGGGAATAATCTTCATCAAATATAATAACATCTTTTTTATTTTTTATCTTATTGTATATTTCTCTCAATGGCAAAATATCATCTTCATAAACAGAATGTTTTCCATCATTATGTCGAACTAAAGCAACCTTCTTTATTAGCTTTTTACTAATAAGATCATCTATTATTTTAGCTTGAACATGCAAATAATTATTATAAAGATTTCTATAATCCTTAATATTTTTTTTGCCAAAATTCCAATATCTCGGAGTGAAAACCGCATAGTTTTTAAACTCTAATTTTTTTTCTGAAAGATATTTTTTAATTTCTTCCTTTGAAGCTGGTTTTAGTGCAAAAGCCAAATCAGGTAATACATCTATTGTCTTATTTAACAAACCTACATCATCTAATAATATTTTTCTTGATATTTCTTCTCTTGTACTAAGATAAGTAACTTTTTTTAGAATAATTCTAGAAAATAATTTATTCCATTTTCCAGAAAAAGGTCCAAAACTATGGGACAACAGAAAAATTGTTTTCTTTAACCTTATAGCTAAAAGAATTGTGTAATATTTTAAAAAGTTACTGACAAAACAACTTATCAAACTGAAATTGTCAAACTGGTAAAAGTGTCCACCTTTGCTAAAAATATAATCAGCTTCTAGTAGTGCTTTCATTGTAGGATTAGAACGGAAATAAAAAGGAAAACATAGCATAAAAAATGCCTTGATGATTTTTTCTAATGTTCTAAATTTATTCAAAAATCCTTTTTGACTTTTTTCTGTATTTATAATCGAACCATAAAATTTTATAAAGGGATACTTTTTTTTAGTATGTCTAAATGCAGTGTTATACCTATTATCATTCTCAGAAACTCTATATAAAACACCTATATTAAAATTATCATCCTTTTCTTTCTCAATCTTTTTCAAAATATTTATTATACCAGCCAATATGCCGGCACCACCTCTATCGGAATCATGATAAGCATCTATGATTAAAATATTTTTCATTATTTATTCCTCTCACATAATTGTTCATAGTCATCCTTTAATATCACTTAACATAAATTGATAGAGGTGATAACAATTCTTTCTTGGTTATTAATTTCAAACACCTTTTTCTATATCAGTTAACGTCTGATTTGTATTTGTAACATCTTCAACTAATAAATGTCTTTTATCATTTTTTTTATTCTATTTGGAATTATTCTCTTTACTGCTCTTTTGACATCAAATATTCTAATATTTTGATATTTTTCTCTTACTTCTAAGCTATTAAGGTAATTATTTGCGTCTAACTTACTTTGCAATTCCTTAACCTTATTATATAATATCAGTCTATCTTTTATTGGTAACTGATAATATCTACTTTTTAAGCTAATTAATATTTTATTAATATGTATTCTAATCACTTTTTTATCATTGTCTGATTTTGCTTCAAATAAATAAGAATTAATCATTTCATCTACAACTATAAACATGCTTATAACATTGTGTTTCCCTATCGGAGAAGTCATGATAGAATTTTCTCTTAGCCTTCTGTTATAAAGTGGTTCAGGCAAATACACTACTGTATTGCTATAGAAAAATAATTTGAAGGTAAATAATTCATCTTCATGAATAATGCCAGGATAAAAAGATATTTTGTTCTTTATTAATAACCTTTTGCGAATAAATATCATGGAGACTGCAGCATTGTATTCATTGTATATTAATAATTTATCTAACATTTCTATTCCTTTAAGTGGATTAGAATATAGTTCCTTCCTTGTAAAATTATTAGATAAATGTCCTAGTTTTTTTGTATTCCTTATTCTCTTTAGGTTGAAAAAAACAAAGTCTGCTGAATAATATTGAGCTTGGTATAATAAGGATTCTATAGCATCTTTATCAATAAAATCATCACTATCTAAAAAATATACATATTCCCCTTTGCTAATTTTCAATCCAGCATTTCTTGTATTAGATATTCCACTATGTGTTTTATGTATTACTTTAATTCTTGAATCTTTCTTTGCATAATCATCACATATCTGTGGGCACTTATCAGGGGAAGAATCATCAACAAGTATAATTTCCAAATTTTCATATGTTTGATTGATTACGCTATCGATACATTCATGGATAAATTCTTCGACTTTATAAACAGGTATTATTACACTTACAAGCGAGGTATTATTATTTTTCATTTTTGTGATTCTTTGTTTTAATAATTTTATTTATTGTATTATTTAAAATTATCATTTAAAAATAATCCTTTATTTTTCTGTGATTTTTGCCATTTCCATAAATTGTTTATTTTGCCTGAGCAATTCCCAATAAGTTCCATTCCCTATAATCTTTCCCTGTTGTAAAATATAAATCTGATCACAGTCCTTTAGAGTATTTAGTCGATGGGCAATCATGATAACTGTTCTTGATTTGGCGGCACTTTGAATATCCTTTAAGACAATCTCTTCGGTGGCTCCATCCAGAGAACTGGTGGCTTCATCTAAAACTAATACTTCAGGATTTCTATATAGAGCGCGAGCCAAGCCTATTCTTTGACGCTGGCCACCACTAAGACGGACACCGCGTTCTCCTATAACGGTATCATATTTTTTAGGTAACTTATTTTCAATAAAACTATTTAAAGCGACAATCTTGGCTGCATATTTTACCTGCTTATCTTCAATCGCATTTTCTGGAACTCCAAAGGCAATATTTTGTCGAATGGTATCATCACTTAAATATATTTCCTGGGGCACATAACCAATTTTTCTCTGCCAGGCAATGAGATTTACGTCATTTATTTCAATATTATCAACGATTATTTTACCCTCCTGGGGAGTTAGTAAACCTAAAATGATATCCACTAAAGTAGTCTTACCACAACCAGTAGGACCAGCAAAACCTATCATACTATTTTTCGGTATAGTAAGATCTATGCCATTAATTGCAGCTAAGGTTGAATCTTTATAAGAAAATCTTATGTTCTGAAGTTTGATTGTTTTATTGAATAATAATTCACTTTTAGCAATATTTGATGGCAATACGGTTTGCTGTTGTGGCCCTATTTCTATCATATCTTCATATATTTTATCTACAATTGCTATATTATAATAAACCCTGGTCATAGCGTTAAATAAACGGTTAAGAGCTGGCAATGTCCTGTAGGCTGCAAAAGCATAAAGACTGAGTAAGGGAACAAAATCAATAACTCTTTCTCCTCGGGCAATCATGAATATAACAAAAAATATAATTCCCCCAAAAGCAATAGCCTCTAAGAGATACCTGGGTAATTCTCCTACTACATGAGCAAATACATTATATCGAGCAAATTTTCTGGAAAAATAACTGTAGTTATTGAGAAAGAATGATTCAATACCCATTACTTTAGTGGTTTTAATGCTAGATAGAGCTTCATTTGCCATACGAAACCGTCCCTTGTTCGCCTCCAATCTTTCCCTTCCGGTATCACTTAGCTTATTCTTTACAAAGTAATTTATTATTCCATAACTGCCGCCTAAAAAGATTATAGCACCAGCCGTAACAGATACATCAACTGTAAATAACATACCAACTATGACTAAAACCATTAATCCATTGATTAGAATATCAAATAATGATATTAAAAGCTGGCTGGTAAGCTGATTTATTTCTGATAAAACATTCTTTCCTAATTCACTACTGTTTTTTTGCAGGAAATATTCATAGGGTTGAGATAGATAAATAGTTAGAAGTCTTTGTGATAAAGAATGATTTTTGCCAAGGGTGAATCTTGTTTTAGCCCAGGTAGTTACTGCCGAAATGATACTTGATAATATCACTATTAGCAACACAGCAATTCCTAAAAAGAAAATAAAGGAATTTATTTCAGAGAAATTAAGTTTATTGTAGATGAGCGAAAGCCATTTATTTTGTTGAATCATGTTTGGATTCATAACTACACTGATAAATGGAAATATACTAGCTACTCCAAAAGCCTGAGCAAAGGCAGTTACAAGGCTGGCTATAAAGATTAGCACAGCCTGCGTACGCTCCCTGGGAGTGAATATTTCATATAATTTTTTTAGGAAAGATTTTTGGTTCATAATCAATTGGTTCATTAGTTCATTGGTTAATTAGTTAATTAGTTAATTTGGTTCGTTAGTTCACAAATACAGTTAATTAGTTCGTTAGTTAATTAGTTCAAGATACAATCTACCGATCAGTTAATCAACCAATCTAACAATCGAATACAATATAATCTTTCGGTTGCCAGTCAGCCAGTCTGCCAATCGAAAAAGAATCAAAGAATCTGCCGATCTGCCAACCAATCAATCGCTAATACTAGTAGCAAATAGTCAATTAAATAACTAATTTCTACCCATACCAATATATTTGAATCCCAATTCTTTGACTTTGCAAGGTTCATAGAGATTTTTAGTATCAATTATAATTAATTTATTCATTATACTCTTCAATCTATTTAAGTCTAAATTTCGGAACTGGTTCCATTCGGTTAGTATTACTAGTGCATCACTGCCACGAGCTGTTTCGTATTCATCTGAACAAAAAACCAAATTCAGTAATATTTTCTTGGTATTTTCCACTGCCATTGGATCAAAACATCTAATTTGAGTACCTTTTTGCAAGAGGATTTTGATAATATCAATAGCTGCTGATTCTCTAATATCATCAGTATTTTGTTTAAAAGCTAATCCTAAAATACCAATTGTTTTATCTTTCAGGTCTATTAATGATTTTTCAATTTTATCAACTACTATTCCCCTTTGTCTGGAATTAGCAGCTATTACTGCTTTAATTAATTTAAAATCATAATTATATTCACTGGCAATGGCATGCAAAGCCCTGGTATCTTTCGGAAAACAGGAGCCTCCATAGCCTGGTCCGGGATGCAGGAATTTAGGGCTGATGCGCCCATCCATCCCCATAGCTTTAGCTACCTGATGGACATCTGCCCCTACTCTATCACAAAGGTTGGCAATTTCATTTATAAAGGTAATCTTAGTTGCCAGAAAAGCATTGCAGGCATATTTAATCATTTCGGCTGTTTCTAAGTTTGTAAAGACAAATGGTGTATCAAGTAGATAAAGTGGACGATATATTTCCTGCATTATCCGCTTGGCTTTTTCAGTTTCGTAACCGATGACGATTTTATCTGGATGGGTGAAGTCGTATACTGCTGAACCTTCCCGGAGGAATTCGGGATTAGATATTATGTCGAAGGGATGTTTCACCCTCACCCTGCCCTCTCCCCTCAAGGGAGAGGGGTAAGTAGAAGAGGAGCAATGACTGGAAAGAGAATCCTGGCATGGATGGTAAGCAGAAAGGTCTCCGGGATTGATATTGTTTGAGATTGCTTCGTCACTTCGCTCCTCGCAATTACCAGAAGAAGGACGCTTGTGATGACTATTCTTTATGATTTGTTTTATTTTGCGGGCGGTACCTACAGGAACAGTACATTTGTTGACTATTACTTTATACTCATTAATATAATTACCAATCTCTTTAGCAACCTCTTCTACCTGACTAAGATCTGCTGAACCATCATCATTGGAAGGTGTGCCAACAGCTATAAAGATAACCTGGGATTGTTGCACTGCTTGTTTAAAATTAGTAGAAAAGTTTAAACGGCCAGCAGATATATTTTTGGAAATCATATTTTCTAAGTTTTGTTCATAAATAGGCACTTTCCCCGAATTAAGTAGTTTAATTTTATTATCATCCTTATCTACACAAGTCACCTTAAGCCCAAAATCAGCCAGGCAGGTTCCGGTGACCAGGCCGACATAGCCGGTACCCACAATAGATATGTGCATGGTATACTCCTTGAATAGTTAAATAGTTTTCTTAGTTAATTGGTTTATTAGTTAATTAGTTCAAAGTAAAAAACTTAAGAGTTCCATTGGTTGAGTATTACCTTATTTAACATTATAATCCTTACAGGTTCTGAGATATTTTATCAGTGCATTTTTTTGTTTAAAGATATCTTCCGATTGGGAATATAGTTTATTAAATTGTTCTTCATTAATATATTTTAAATCAAGTGCAACAAATAAATGACTTTGGACTTCTGCTATAGAACCTCTCGATATGACTAAAAAATTTATAAATTCTTTTTTTGAATACCTATGAAATCCCTCTGCGATGTTGCTCATTATTGACACAGATGCTCGTGTAATCTGAGATTTGAGCCCATAGTTTTCAGAATTAGGGAAATTGTTTGTAATTTGATAAATCTTTTTTGTAAAAGATCTGGAATTTTTCCAGACATTTAATTCATTAAATGCATTAATTTTTGACATATAAAGTATCATTTCAATTATTATTTGCAATTGTTCAGGGTGTGAACATTAATTTATTTTACTTTATTTATTCGTTATTTGCAACAGTGTTGTGCTGATTGCTTCAAGTTAATAGAAGAATCGAAGAATCAGCCAATCTGCCAATCTGGAAAGAATCAAAGAATCTAAGAATCGGACAATTTACCGATCAATCAAACAATCAAAATCAATAATTAAATAATTTAAAGTACTATTAAACTAATTAACAAACAAACTAATGAACCAATTAACTACTTCATCGATTTGCTAATAGCCATTTCCATACTGGTAGTATTTGAATATTTATATCTTTTAGCACTTTATTTTCTTCTTCGTCAAAGGTGAATATTGTACCCTTTTTTAAGCCTAATTTTTTGCATGCCTCAACTAACCCTTCCATCTCCCTTTCTTCATTATCTTCTTTTAATTCCCAGGTTACTTGATAGGGAGTTATTTTACCTTGATTATCTTTTACTATAAAATCACATTCTCTATTTTCATCAAAATAAAATACCTCTTCTCCTTTTTTTCTTAACTGCAAAAAGACTATATTTTCTAACATTCTTCCCCAATCAGCAGAGGTAATCTTTTTACAGATACCAGTATCAACAAGATAATTTTTTGCCGGATTTCTCAATCTCTTATAAGAAGATTCAGCAAATTTTCTTGTCTCAAAAATGAGCATACTTTCTAAGAAGTATTGGTAATACAAAAATAAAGTATCTTTAGAAAAAGGAAATTTTTCTTTATATTGTTTATAAAAAGCGGTCAAAGAAATTTTTAAGGAAAAGGAGGAAAAAAGTTTTTCCATAAGGACTATTAAAAGATGAATATTGGTTATATTAAATCTTTCTACCAGGTCCTTGAAAAACATTGCCTCGAGATATTCTGTAATAACCTTCTTCTTTTCAAAATCCGATGTTAGAAGAGAAACCTCGGGGAAACCTCCCCATTTTATATATTCATAGAAATATTTTTTTATTAATGACTTTTTCGACCCATATATAATATTTTTATCTTTAATATCAATATTTTTTATATTTAAATATTCTCTAAAAGAAAAAGGAGCTACTTCTATACTCCAAGCTCTCCCTCTTAAAGATGTATGGATTTCCATAGGCATTATTCTCGAAGAGGAACCAGTGACAAATACTTTTATCTTCGCCCGTTCCACAATTCTTCGGCAATATTTTTCCCAACCTTCGATGTTCTGAATTTCATCAAAAAGAAATACAAGCTCTTGGTCTATAAGATGGGGTTTTAATTCCAGAAATACTTCTTTTAATACCTCAAAGTCTTTTAGTTCAAAATTACTTAGTCTTTCATCTTCAAAATCTATATATAATGCTTGGTCTTTATACTTCTTAAATAGGTCAAATAAGATATAGGTTTTACCACTTCTCCTTACACCAAAGAGTATTACTACTTTATTCAGTGTTTCGGGAAAAGAAATTCCCTCTCTTTTTGTAATATTTTTTACCTGCCGGGTAATAAATTCTTCATTTGATATAATAATTTCTTTTAAGAGCTCTTTACTTACCATAGTTAAATATATCCATTCATAGGGTGATAAAAGGAGTAATTAAATATTCTTATCCTTTTTATAAAACCATATTATACTATTTTTATCCTTTTTACAAGGACGATTGATTGGTTCAAAAGAAAATCGGCCAATCTACCGATCTACCAATCTGCCAATCAAGAAAAAAGAATCTAAGAATCTCCTAAATAAAAATGAATTAGGTTATTTTAAAAAATATAATATTCGTCGTATTGTGGTAAGTGTGGGTAAACTGCAAGTTTATCCAAGTAATGTGTTTAAATAAAATTTAATGCTCATTCTGCCACTTTACACAATTTAAAATTATAGTTTATGTTTTTCGTAAGTAATTCATAAGTCCATTTAGCTGCTGGGCAATCTTTTTTGTATCTCGATAATATTTTTGAAATTCTATTTCTGTTATATATTTTTGATCAAGTGAAATGTATAAGTCATTTTGTATTTCCGCACAAGAACCTCGTGCCATAGATAAAAAATTAGTTAATTCTTTATCTGTTCTTCGATCGAATCCCTCAGCTATATTCGAACCTATAGAAACTGCTGCACGTCTTATTTGGGAAGTTAATCCAAACAGTTCGTCTTTAGGAAATCGATTTGTTAAAATATATATGTCATTTGTAAATTTTCTAGCAATCTGCCAAACAGGTAATTCTTCAAAAGAATTTATTCTAACCAAAAATTAAGCCTCCAAAAATATAGTCTACCGATCTATTAAGAATCTAAGAATCAGCTGATCTACCAATCTGCCGATCTAGAAAGAATCTAAGATTCAAATAAATATAAAAAACTAATTAACATGATAATCTTCCATTTATAAGATTGTATATAAAATCATTTTTCAAGATTCAATATTGTTCAGGGTGTGAACATTAATTTATTTTACTTTATTTCTTTCTTATTTGCAACATGGTTATGCTGGCTGGTGATGTATTTTTTGATTAAGTCATCTATGTTAATAATATCAATGCTTGATATTTCATTATTACTATTATTATCATTAGTGTTTTGAGAAATTTTAGAAAGAAGTGATTCTTTTAATTCCTGGTCAACAGATATTATGATATTATTCTGGTATTCTTTGGGTACTTGGTTAATTTTCTTAATAAATTCATCTATGGAAACAACTTTGTGCCCTAAGAAGTTTTTTTGAGATTGCTTCTCTGATATTATCATGGTTAATTCGATAGGCACATCGGTAGATGCCAGTATAATTAATTTGGTGTATTGGTTTTTCCCTAAAATAATGAGATTCTTTTTCCCTTTTTGATGTAAACTATCCAGTAAATTAATAATGATATTTTCAGCATCCCAAAAATATTTCTGAGTTTCCTGGAAACGTTGAAAAGCAAACTGGGTAGCCTTGGATATTCCGGCTGGTGTAATCAGATACAGCCATTTTCTCCCTTTCAGCTTACTGGCTTTTACCCAGCCCCGATGGATGAGGTTTTGTAAAATTTCATTAGTTAACCCTAAAGAAATATTTAATTTTTGGGATAAGGAACGCTGATTTGTGGAAGGATTGTTTTTTAGCTCTATGAGCATGTCAATTTGTTTAGTTTCAGGCATAAAAAACTCCGTTTTTTTAGTTTACCAATTTATCGGTTGGCCAGTTCACCAATTAAAGACAATTTACCAATTACCCAGTTTACCGGTTTACCAGTTAAAGACAAATATAAAAAAATGAATAACTATAAAAATATAATAATAGATAATTTCAATCTATCAGTTTGGAAAAAGTAAAATTATTTTTTGGAAAATGTTTTTCCGTTTGTTCTTAAATATTTGATTAATCCATTAAGTTGCATTGCAAGTTTTTTCGAATATTTATATGCTTGTTAGAATTCATCGTCATTTATATACTTTAAATCTTTGGCAATAAATAGATCGTTTTGCACCTCAGAGATTGAACCTCTGGAGATAATTAAAAAATTTATAAATTCTTTTGTTGAATAACGATCAAAACCTTCGGCAATGTTGGACATGATAGATACCGTGGCTCATCTTATCTGTGAAGTTAAACCATATAATTCTTCATTTGGGAATTGTTTGGTTAATAGATATATTTTATTTGTAAATATACGGGCATTCTTCCAAACAGTTAAGTCTTCAAATGATTTTATAGTAGCCAATTGTGATTCCTCGAGTATATATTTAATGTTCAGGATGTGAACTTAAATAAATTATACTTAAGGGGTGTGAAGAAGTCAAATTGTTTTCGTCAGCGAGAATTGTGAGTTAAATATTTGATCGGTTTTCAGTTTAAAAACCGTATAACGTATTACTTATACCGTATAACGTTAAAATACAAAAAAATCAGTATTCAACAAATTATTATTACAGTTATATCTTTAAACTAATGAACCAATTAACTAACAAAACAAATGAACTGTTCTAGTATTACGTATACTGTTGAAATCAGTATCGGGTATGTGGTATCGAGTATCGAGCCAAAATGCAAATAAAATAAAAGATGCGAGATAAAAAAATTAAAGAGTCTACCAGCCTGCCGGTCACCCAGTCTACTAGTCAAAATAGTCGTGCGTCTTGCGTATTGTGTATTGCGTCAAAAATACAATCAAATGTAAGGTACAAAATAAAATTAGTATAACGTTTTAATATAGGTCTGATATATTTTCTGGATCTAAAAACAAAAAACAACAAACCAAAAACATCTTTCTATTTATTTCCCCTTTACCCTCGGAGGGAGAGGGTCTGGGTGAGGGGGATGAAATAAAATAAGAATAAATCCTTTCCTACAATTAAAAATTATTGACCATATAATAAGATTAATTATAATTAAAACCCAATATCTTTCTGAGGGTAGACTGATACTCTAAAAAATCAGAAGTAGCAAGATTTCCTAATTTTTTTTCAATTATATTTATTTTGAGAGTCTGTATGATTCCAGTTACTAATGATGGAATTTTTAATCCAGCTTGTTGCCATTCTATTATTTTTGTATCACCAGGAAGTATGCGTTCCATATTACTGGTAATCGCTGCAATGATAACTTCCTGTCTGTTATTATGGTAATACTCATCACTTATTAATAAAGCCGGTCGTTTTTTGGTACCAGATCCTTCTGAAAAAACCACCTTAACCAGAACAATATCTCCCTTTTTATAGTTCATTATAAATCTCGTCCTTCTCGTTATCCCATACTTCTTTTAGTGCAGGAGTAACCTGGTTGGTCATTGCCAATAATTGCTTTTCTTCAGCCTCTCTTTTCAAACGTTCTCGTATACTGGTTAGAACATATTCTTTTATTGAAGTTCCGTGCAGAGTGGCGAATAACTTAATTTTTTGATGTTCCTTTGGATCTACATCGATACTAAGTCTATTTCGAACTGTATTACTCTTATTCTTCATATTCCTCACCTCTGATTTTGAATATACAACATTTCATCATTTGTGTCAATGTGTCAATGTAGGAAAAGTGCGAGATAGAATTAGTCGATAGTCGTTGATAGTTAGTATTTAGTTTAATACAATTTTAATACAATTAAGTAAAAGAGTTATCGGTTCTCAATTGGTAATTTTCGGTTAGAATAAGTTACAAGGTACAAGTTGCAGGATATTTAGTTTGAGGGAATCATACTGTAGGAGGGGGGAAATTTTAGAATCTGTAGGATAGTAATGTTAGAAGAGAAAATTCTCTGGCATTTTGGCCAGGTTCAAAATCATTATTGTGACTGTTACAGAAAAAGCCAGTTAGTTCCAATTGCCAATTTTTACTAATGTTATAATTTATAGATGTGGAAATATGGTAATTGTGTTTGTAAGCAACATCCAGAGATAAGGAGTCATTTATTTGTTGATTGATTTGGAGCAAGAGGCAGTTATCTGCTCCATTGTATTCTATTTTAAAATTAGTATGCTTATTGCCTTCCCTATTAAATAGGTCAAACCATTGTGCTCCTATGTTTAATCCATATTTATTATTGGAAAATTTATTGTTCTGGCAAGAAAATAAGTCATAAAGCAAAAATTCTGCATACAGTTTCACTTTCTCCGATAAAAGCCAAGCTCCCTCCAGTCCAAGATTCAATGAATCATCATAAACAATAATTTGGTTATCTGAATAAATCTCAAATTTTATATTATCAGGCATATGTTTATTAGAAAAATCGGGTTTATAATTTAAGTAAGCCTTATTTACATTAAGATTTACAGGGGCAAATTTAATATTATAAATATCATAGATTTGGGCAGATACTGAAAAATCAAGGTAAAGACAAATATCGGATTGGGGATCAGTTTTTATGATAGTGCCCAGCTCAGGAACCAATAATCCCTGAAAATCACCTATGTCCCCCTCTTTTATCCATTTGAAATGTACTGATTGTGTAAAATAAGGATAAAATATTTGACTCTTTTCAGATTCATCATCTGGTGAAATAAAAAGATTAGATTCATTATCAGAAATGGCAGCAAATGAAGTTATATTCAAATTAATTAGAATTACAAGCAAGAATAGTTGAATAACAATTTTAATGAAAAATGTTAAACATAGTTTGCTATATAAAATATACCTCATACGCTCTCCGGTTCTAAAACAATCTTATTATTGATTAAATTTAATAGGTATTATCTTTTATATTTTTACAGCTTAAATCTGTTATTCTTCAGTATGTCTTGTTCCGCTTTTTGTTGATTTACTTTCTATTGCTTTGCCAAAATTCTGTAAAGAAGGCAATGAATACTCCTAAAAATAATCCTAGCACTCCAGCAATAGCCAGGTTTAACTTCTTATTTGGTTTGATGGGTGATTGTGGAACGGAGGGATAATTAATAATTTCAAAATTGTTGGAATTTAGTATTTGATTTTCTAAGATATAATATTGATTAGCCAATAGATTATAATTTTCTCTAATCTGGGTGGAATAATTTAGTAAAAGATTTATTTGTATTTGCTTTTCAGTCAAAGATAAACCCTCTGAATTGATAATATCAAGCCTTAATTTTTCGGCTTCCTCAATTTTCTCCCTTTCTAAAGTCATCTGATTTTCTAAAGATTGTCTTTCTTTTTTTAATAAATCTATCTTTATTTGATAAAATGTCTGGTTTAATTCAACAAATTGATTTACTGTTGATAAAACTATCTCTCTTGCTGTTTCAGGAGAAGTGCTTTCACTGGCTAATCTGACATAAGCACTTTCATTTATATTGTCAATTTTAATAATGCTGGCTAACTCCCTGAGAGTTACATCAAGTTGTAAGTTCTCAATCACCTTTTGTAAAACATGATCGCTCTTAACTTTATTTTCTATATCATTGGTATCAAATAATAATTCATCATTAATTTGAGCAATTTTGAAGGTTACTGATGACTTATAAATAGGTGGTAAAACTAAATAGCTGACGATACCGGCAGTGATAACTGAGAGTAAAAAAATAGTAAGAATTAACCATTTTCTCTTAATTAAGACCTTAATATATTCCCGTAAATCTATTTCTTCTTCCATTATACTGACACCTTTCTATTAAATTTTAGCTGGTGCTCCCTTTAAAAGTCATTTAGTCCTAAGCTTAATTTTAGAGCTTTATCTACCTGTTCCATTTTATCTTTGCTAAGTTTCCCTAATTTCTTCTCGAGCCTTAATTTGCTAACAGTCAATATCTGGCTGGTTTTTACTATAGAAGTTTCTTTAAGTCCACTCTCATTTGTTTCAATAATAATATTCATAGGATATAACTTAACTGAGTTAGAGATAGCTGCTACGATGGTAGTAGCTGCATTTTTATTTCCAATGTTATTTTGAATAATTAAAGCAGGCCGTATTCCAGCTTGTGCACTACCTTTAGATATATTTAAATTAACCGACCAAATTTCTCCTCTCCTGGGAAAATTATTCATGGAGGGCTTCTTTCTGGGCTTCTAAAGTAAGCTCAATAAAATCTTGATCCTCTTTTGCCATTTCCCTATAGCCTTGGGCCATAAGTTCTTCTTTATTTTTCTTAAACCAGAGTTTTAATGCTTCTTCTGTCAATTTACTTTTAGAAAAATTTCTTGCTTTTGAAGTTTTTTCTACTTCCTCCAATAATTTGTTATCGATGGTGATGCTTAGCTTTTTTTTAGTTCTCATATCTTATACTCCTCCTCAATAGTATTATATGTCGTATTTATTGTCGTGTCAAAAGAAACGGTAAATGGGGATCAAATATTGAAATAAATAATAAGAAAAATATATAAAGAGTGCTCTTTGATACATAAACCCCGAAAGTAATATTTAAGGAGAAATATTAAAAAGATTGCTGTAGCCGGTTTTGCCATTACCGCTGGTAGTTATTTGAACATTATTTTGGGAGAAGGAAATGGCTACCTCGCCACTCCAGACCCCATTCACGAAATTTCCGGTATTTTTGGGACTGATCGTAGTAGTGCTATCATTTATGGTATTAATCCCCTCATACTCTGTGACAGTATTCCAATATCGGTCTACAGCTATTATGGTTATAGTAAAGGGAATCCCCACTTTCTGGTGAGCAATTCTTTCAATCTGAAATCGTTCCAGGGCAGCAGCTAAAACCGTAATTGATTCAGTTTCTGCTGATATCTCGCCATCAGTAATAGCAATTAACTGTTCTCCTGCCGTTTCAAACATAAATCCATCAGCAGGAAAGATATGCCTTCCCTGATCCTCTTCAGTAAAAGTATATTTCTTTAAGATAGCATAGGGCAGTTTTGCTTCGCTATCAGTAGCTGTAAAATAGACTTCCCCCCGGTAATCATATTTTACTTTGTTGTTTATATCATAAGCAGTGATAGTAATGTCGTATACTCCAAAATCATCTCCAGCAATACATGAATCTGGATATCCGGTAATGGTAAAGTGATGTAGTGGTCCAATTTCTTTATCCACTATTACCTGCCAGTCTCGTTTACTCCCGTCTTCTGCTATTATGGTATAGATAAGGGAATGAGTGAAGTCATTGGAATCAGTACCGCTTTCCTGAATATTTTCATTAATATAGGCTGAAGCAGAAGCGGAAAGCTCAAAGGTAGCAACTAAGTTAGTTAAATCAGTATCGTATGGTACAATTAATGTTATCAGATACATTTCTTCATCAATTCTTCCTATAATATCACTGGAAATAGCTGCATTATCTTCAGCCCTAAATTGATAGCTTAAAATATCTTTAGCAGAACTTAGGGGTGGAGGCTGAGGTTGTGGAGGAGAAATTTGAACAGGTGAAGATGGATTGGAAGGATATAAAATACTTCTCATGATGAGATTTATTTGTTTTTGAATAGGATAATGGTTAGCAAGATCCTCTTCTGACCTTTGAGCCTTACTGACAAGTTCTACTAATTTAGCAAAATATTTATTCTGACTAATTTTTTCCAGGTCTATTTGATTGATTTTCTTCCCTGCACTGAGCAGAGTTTCCACAACCAGGACACGAGCAGTAGCAAGAGCACTGGTAATACCAACATAATAGCTTTCTTCAGGTGAAATATCTATGGGAATGATATCACGATACACCTTTTTACCATCTTCTGTTTCCTTAACCATATCAATAAAGGTATTGGCAGAAATAAAAAGGTTTTCAAATTGGTAATAACCCTCTAAATTAGTGTGAGTATAATGGGAAATACCATGGTTATCTATAATGGTCACTAAAGCATCAGATACCGGAAAATATAGCTCAATTATTCCTATGCTTTCTTCTTTGTTATGGCATACATAATTTGAATAATTTGCAGGAATATCAGCTACTATACCGGTAATAATGCCTGTTATTTCAGGGGATAGAGGCGGTTTACATGCTGTAAAAATAGCAATAGTTAAAAAAATGAAAGATAGTAGAATAATTTTTTTTAGTTTTGTTTTATACATACTACTTCTTTATTTTAGTGTTTATACTATTTTTTTATTATATGTATTACTATTTATGATATATCATATTATTGTTAATTTAGATTATTATTTTAGACTAACCATGAAATATAACACTAATACTTATACTGACAAACTTCGTTGTTACTATTAGCATCAATTAATCAAATTTATTTATTGTTTACTTAGAATATCGTTTTACAATCATGAAGCATCTTTATTGTTTTTATTCTTACTTATATTAGTTTATCACATAGTTAAATAATCTTCAATAATTATAGCAAGGAGATTATTCTTTATGGAGATTGCTTCGTCACAAAGCTTCTCGCAATGACATTGAAGTTTTCAGTTAAAGGTTTTTAGCTTTTGGTTAAACATTTTTTAGGTATACTGTTGCCTATGATTCACTCAATACACACGACTCATAACACATAACGAAATTGTCATTGCGAAACGAGCTTTGGCTTAGAGTGGCAAGCACATTCACTTATTCTCATATAAATCATATACGTCATGTGTTATCTTTTGGAAATGGTATTAAAGACCGAGATTTTATTCTCCGTCCTCCTGCCCTCAACAACATTTTCAAGAGAATAATTTTTATGACATTACTTTATTTCTTTTGGCTAAATAATTGGTAGTGTTGGAATAGATTTGGATTTTAAAGTTAATAGATGAGAAAGGATTGTAACACTTCTTTGGTCAACTTTTCCTGCACAAATACCACGCCATAATACCTATCAAGTTCTTCATCCTCAATTCCCATCAAATCGAGATGGGATATGAAACTGAATTTTCTTTCCTCGAGGGGGGCTAACTGGCAGATATCCTGTTCTTCAAAAATATCCTTTACCAGATAAAAGAATTCACTTTCATCTCCTTCATAATATACCATTCCGCTGAGCATCAGATTATGCTGCAGAGAATGGCTACGATTGGTAATGCTTCCCTGAATAATTATTTTGTCAGTGCAGATTTCCATTATTGCCTTCATTTCCATAGGAGATGTTCGAGCTAAATGTTTATCAATGATTTCCTGATAAGCAGTAATGTTTTCATCTATATCACCACAATCACAGCATAAACCCTGCACCCTTTCTGACGATCCATTAAAGAAGGTATCAGGAGTACCCTTTATACCACTACCGACATACCAGTTATAACGAGCATTGGTTTGGGGAATATCGTACCCATCATCCCAGATATGAGATTCTACTAAAATCACTCTCCCCGGTTCATAATTCCAGGCAATCTCCTCCAGGCAAAAAGCAGCCTTAGGACAGGTAGTACAATCGGCATTAATAAAAAGCTCAATTAATACGTTACGCGGTATACCGGTATTTAGCATATTTTTATTTGCCGATACTGGACTATCCACTGCCTTCTGTTCTTCAGCAAAATTATAAAATATAATAAACGTAATACAGAAAAGGATAAAAATAATGATTAATAAAAAATTAATTTTTTTCATATTCTTTTATATACCATATAATAGATTTATTCTCAATATTTTCCTTTATTTTATTAAATTTTATTTATTTAAGACTGCTTTGTGTTACACTCCTGACAATAACAACAATGACACAAAAGAACCGTCCCCTTGATTTCGATTTTTTATTTGGTTAACAGGCTTTCTGCATATTCTGCTAATTTGCTCTCTGGATCTAATTCAATAACTTTTTCCAACATTTCAATTGCCTGTTCTTTTTTATCCTGATTAATATATATTCTTCCTAAACCATAATAAGCTTCGACACTGGCAGGATTATTCTTAATAGCACCATCAAAGTGGCGCTCCGCATCTTTATAATCTTTTATAGTTAAATAAATATTCCCCAGCTGTAATTGCAGTGGAAGCATGCTTTCTCTATCTGGTTGATACTTAATTGCTTTTTCTAAATAGGGAATTGCTTTTATGCTTTCTTCTTTGTTGTTATATAAATAAGCAATATTACCGGGCAAATTAGGATTGTCTGTAAAAATTTCTGCTTTATGTAAATATTTCAGAGCAGATTGATTATTGCCCATAATTTTCAAATTATTTGCCAATTCAAAATATATATTACCCTGCCAGGGATTCCACTTTAATGCTTTTTTATAAATATTAATCGCTCTACTACTATTTCCAGAATAATATTGCTGATTCCCATAATACCAATAAACACGAGCTATAAATGGTCTTATTAGAAAGAGAAGGCAAACTACCATAGCTATAATAACAATAACATTTAAAATGTATTTTTTACTGATAGTACTGGGAGCCCGGGTATTATTATTTTGGTTATTGGTTATCTTTTTTATTTCCTCTTTTTTCTGAATGAGATTTTCCTGTGCATTGTATTTTGAAATAGATATTTGAACGTTAGCAAAACCCATAAACATCCAGAACAATGAAATTGAGGCCGCTAATTGTAAGGGAAACCCAAAAAGCGAATCAACCAATACTGCGGTTACCCCACCAGATAACCCTATGACTATTGCCTTCTGTTTTTCCTCCATCTTGTGAAGATTAATGAAAATATTTCGATAATAAGCAAAAATTATCCATAAAAAAATTAGTAACCCTACAATCCCCAATTCAGACCAGATTTGAAGATATTCATTATGTGCCTGGACGGCAAAGCCATGAGGATAAATATCACGGTTATTCCCCTGAGCAAAGAAATCTGCCTGATACTTGAGAGAATGATAAGCATAAGTCCCGATCCCGGAACCAAGTAGCGGATAATCCTCTATCATCATCCAGGTAAACTTCCAGGTTGCAATACGTCTTAACACAGAGCTTCCTGATGTTAAAGACTCTATAGTTACCCTGCTCCTCAGTTTTCCTAAGGCACTATCTCCTCTATTGAAGGGATGGGGAATATAAATAACAGCAAGAGCAATGATTGCTAATAATATAAAATAGAGAATTATTTTCTTATATCTCTTTTTGTTCTGTTCGTCTACGGCACTTTTAAAGCATAAAAATAGTATTACTGGAACAGTAATAGCCATTGCCAGATAAGAACCTCTGGTAAAGGTAAGAAAGAGTGCTCCACCCATGGCAATCAAGGCAATAAACAGAAATAACCTGTTATAGATTTTATTCTTTGCTAAGATAAGTCCAATGGTTAACGATAAAGGTAAAATCAGGTATTCAGCAAAATAATTTACATTACCGAATAGTCCCATTACCTTTTGTCTACCTATATTCCCTTTCCAAAAATCAAAATCTACTCCCAGGTATTGTAAAATACCATAGATACCCATACCTAATCCAATAATAATTATGGTTAATAAAAATTTGTCTATTGTTTCTTGTTCTCGGATAGAATTAATAATGATATAAAAGAGGATGGGACCTGCTATGCATAATGGAATGGCAAGGATGCTGTTGTAGATATTAATTGTCCAAATAAGTGATAGACATTCCAATAATAGATATAAAAATACAGGTTTATCTAAATCGCTTTCTTGCCAGCAAATCATGCCTTTGGTAATCATTTTTAATGCCCACATGGTTAGCCCAAGTAACACTAATAATTGTAGAAATAATTCCTTAATCGGGGCAAATTTTGGAGTACTGTAAGGAAAAAAAATAATAGGAACTATAACAATAATTCCGGTAAGAATATAAAAAATGCCTTCATCCCATTCAGAATATTTATCCCTGTTTAACATTAAATCATCTTTTACTTTCATATGGTCACACTTGATAATATTTGTATTGAGCGTTCAATATTGTGTACTAATTATTAAATACAGTCAGGAAGGTAAATCTTTATGAATAACTAATTATGAAATATTGTCAAATAACAAATTCTTATTAAACCTTATTATCTCAGTTAGCGCTAGAGAAATGTCTGTCCATTTTTTGTATTATGGTAAGGTTTGCGTTGGAGTAAACCGTGGCGATTTTTAATTTATAATTACCTCTCTTTACTTTCTCCTACCTCTATCTTTTTTAGCATCGTCTTTGCATAACCAGCTAATTTACTTTCCGGAGCTAACTCTATAACTTTTTCTAATGACTGAATAGTCATCTCTTTCTTACCAGCATTCGCATAGACTCCAGCAATTCCATAATAACCCTCTGCACTAGCAGGATTATTCTCGATGACAACAGCAAAATGGCGCTCCGCATTTTTATAATCTTTTACAGTTAAATAAATATTCCCCAGCTGTATTTGTAGAGGAAGCATGCTTTTCTTATTTAACTGATATTTGATAGCTTTTTCCAGATATGGTATTGCTTTACCAATTTCTCCCCTTCTCCTGTATAGAGTTGCTATATAGAGGGGTAAATTATGATTATCAATATACTTTTCTGCTTTGTGAAAATATTGTAAACCAAGTTGATTAATACCCTTGATTGCTAAAATATTTCCGATATCATAATATAGCTCTCCTTGCCAGGGATTCCATTTTAAGCCTTTTTCATAAATTGCGATTGTTTCATCATAATTTTCATTGATTAGTTGCTGATTCCCATAATACCAATAAACACGAGCTATAAATGGTCTTATTAGAAAGAGAAGGCAAACTACCATAGCTATAATAACAATAACATTTAAAATGTATTTTTTACTGATAGTACTGGGAGCC